>Ga0233438_10000429_pt1 | contig 53740 bp, 41 predicted proteins | sample SI_123_September_FD_182720 | JGI IMG/M metagenome (GOLD analysis project Ga0233438, IMG submission 182720) | Seawater microbial communities from Saanich Inlet, British Columbia, Canada - SI_123_September2016_10_MG | ecosystem: Environmental > Aquatic > Marine > Inlet | place: Canada: British...
AGCGCTTTCGTAAGACGTTTCAATGCTATGTTACGCGTGGGGCCATGAGAAACCACCTTGGCGATCATCGGATCATAGAAAGGACTAATCTTATCACCAGCACGTACACCACTTTCAACGCGTATATCCTCGGGAAAAGCCAAATGCGTCAGTGTTCCCGTAGCAGGCAAGAACCCAGCCACTACGTCTTCAGCGTAAAGTCGAGCTTCGAAAGCATGTCCCGTAATGCTTAAATTATCCTGTTGAACTGGTAAACTCTCTCCAGCTGCCACTCTTAATTGCCATTCCACCAAATCAACGCCGGTGATTGCCTCAGTGACGGCGTGCTCCACCTGTAAACGCGTGTTCATTTCCATAAAATAAAAACTATCAATCGCAAAATCGTCAGATCCATCAACGATGAACTCTACTGTCCCAGCACCTACATAGTTAACAAATTTTGCAGCCTTTACAGCCGCCTGCCCCATAACGGCTCGCATTTCCGTTGTCATTCCGGGAGCGGGCGCCTCTTCTACAACTTTCTGGTGTCGCCGTTGCAAAGAACAGTCACGTTCAAAAAGGTACACCACATCATCGCCATCACCAAAGATCTGCACTTCAATGTGGCGAGGTTTGCGAACAAACTTTTCTACCAATACATCCGAGTTGCTAAAAGCCGACTGCGCTTCACTGCGTGCGCTCTCTAAGGCAGATTGAAATGCGCCCGCTTCTTCAACAAAACGCATGCCCTTGCCACCGCCACCTGCTACAGCTTTAATCAAAACAGGGTAGCCAATTTTATTAGCCTCATCCGCTAGCAAATCATCAGACTGGTCACTGCCATGATAGCCAGGGACAACAGGCACACCAGCCTCAACCATTAAAGCCTTGGCCGCAGCCTTGAGACCCATAGCCCTAATCGCTTCTGCAGATGGACCGATGAATATCAAACCTGCACTAAGAACATCATCCACAAAATCTGGGTTTTCTGATAAAAATCCGTAACCAGGATGGATTGCTTGTGCACCCAAATCGATCGCTGCTTGGATGATCACGTCACCACACAAATAGCTTTCTGTCGGTGTAGAGCCGCCTATATGAACTGCGACATCTGCCATCTCAACATGTTTGGATGTGGCATCAGCATCTGAATAAACTCCAACGCAAGAAATCCCCATTTTCTGAGCCGTTTCCATAATTCGGCATGCTATCTCACCACGGTTAGCTATTAAAATCTTTTCAAACATTAGTTTCACAAATTCTTCGACCAGACTTGGGAACCGTTTGAAAGAGTTGGTGAATAAAAATTAAAGAAATTATCATTACATTCGGAACACGCCAAAGCGGGTCTCCTCGATAGGTGCGTTTAACGCCACATTTAGCGATAAAAACAATACATCGCGAGTAGTACGTGGATCTATCACTCCATCATCCCAAAGTCTGGCAGAAGCGTAAAGCGGATGTGACTGTTTCTCAAACATATCCACAGTGGGTTGTCTAAAAGCAGCTTCCTCTTCTGGTCGCCAAGAACCACCATTACGTTCAATTGAATCTCTCTTAACTGACGCCAAAACGTCCGCTGCCTGCGCACCACCCATTACACCAATGCGCGAATTGGGCCATGACCATAAGAAGCGTGGACTGTAAGCTCGTCCAGCCATACCATAATTACCTGCACCAAAAGATCCGCCCACTAGCATGGTTACCTTTGGCACAGAAGTAGTTGCAACAGCTGTCACCATCTTTGCTCCATGACGTGCAATACCTTCGTTTTCGTATTTACGACCTACCATAAAACCCATGATATTTTGCAAAAAAATTATTGGAATGCGGCGCTGACTACATAATTGGATAAAGTGCGCGCCTTTCTGAGCAGCTTCGGAAAATAATACACCATTATTAGCAATAATACCAATCGGGCATCCTTTAAGGTGTGCAAAACCGCAAACCAGTGTTTCACCAAAGCGGGCTTTAAACGGATCCAATCTTGAGCCATCTACAATACGTGCGATCACTTCGTGGATATCATACGGTGTGCGCAGATCTGCAGGTACAACTCCTAGGATCTCCTCCGGATCATAGCTCGGTTCTTCTGAACATTGCCATTTCACTGTTGGTGGCTTAATTCGGTTAAAAAAGGAAACAGCCTGACGGGCCAAAGCCAGCGCGTGCCCATCATCCTCAGCCAAATAATCTGCGACGCCCGACAAACGCGTGTGGACGTCTCCCCCTCCCAATTTTTCAGCACTAACAACCTCACCCGTGGCCGCTTTTACTAAAGGTGGACCAGCTAAAAAAATTGTAGCTTGATTTTTAACAATTATTGTAACATCGCACATGGCTGGCACATAAGCACCTCCAGCTGTGCAGGATCCCATGACAACTGCGAGCTGCGGGATTCCTTTGGCACTCATCTGCGCTTGATTAAAAAAAATACGGCCAAAGTGGTCACGGTCTGGAAAAACCTCATCCTGACTAGGCAAGTTTGCTCCACCACTATCAACTAAATATATGCAGGGTAAATAATTCTGCTCAGCTATCTCTTGAGCGCGGAGATGTTTCTTCACAGTCATAGGAAAATATGTACCACCTTTAACAGTGGCATCATTGCAAACTATCATAACATCCTGACCCATTACCTGCCCGATGCCTGCAATTACGCCTGCACAAGGTGCTGCACCATCGTACATACCATGTGCCGCTGTTGCTCCAATTTCCAAAAACGGTGACCCTGGGTCCAACAAATTAGCAACTCTATTACGGGGGAGCATTTTTCCGCGGCTAAGGTGCCGCGCTCTAGAGATTTCACCACCACCCTGCGAAGCAAAATCTGCGGCAACCTGTATTTGTGACAGAGCTTTTAGATGTGCCGCGCGATTATCGCGAAACAAACCTGAGCCAACCAACGCTTTGGATCTTAGTCTCATACAATTCCTATCTGCAGATAAAACCACGCACTTGCATTATACGCTTGGCTTTCATTATGATTCATGGGGTCATTTAACCCACCAATACAAACTGCATTTAAAAATATATTTAATAGGCTCATCATGAAGGTGCCTCTTTTGCGGCACGAGCTCGAAGCTCTTTGCGAATAACTTTACCAGTAACTGTCGTTGGCAATTCATCAAGAAACTCAACTTCTCGCGGGTAAGAATGGGCCGCGAACCTTTCTTTAACATAGTCTTTCAAAGAATTCTCAGTAACAGAGGAGCCAGCTTTACGAACCACATAAGCTTTCACAATTTGTGTACGCAAAATATCAGGTTTTCCAACCACTCCAACAGTGACAACTTCAGGATGCGTCATCAGGCAATCTTCAATCTCTGCAGGACCAATCCGATAACCAGAGGATGTAATAACGTCATCACATCGACCTATAAAGCGTATCTCCGCTCCATCCTGTACGCCGCGATCTCCTGTAAGCATCCACTCTCCATGAAATTTTATTGCAGTGTCCACAGGGCGGCCCCAGTATTTCAGCATCATGGAAGGCGCACCGCGCCTGATTGCAATTTCACCCTCAAGTGCAGTCGGCCGTCCGCTATCATCAATAACTTGAACATCAAACCCTGGAACTGAACGGCCCATAAACCCTGGTCGGACTGGAAATTGTGAAGCACAACTTGTGACAACCATATTACATTCCGTCTGTCCATAAAATTCATTTACAGTTACCCCCAGAGCAATCCGAGCCCATTCCAGCATTTCAGCACCCAGTGGCTCACCGCCACAGGCAACAGATCTAAGGCCGGTAATTTTTACATTAGCTCCCCGGAGCATCCTAAGAGCTGTTGGCGGGAAAAAAATATTTTTGACCGAACAGAGAGAAATAATTCTTTTACACTCTTCAGCATTAAACTTTAACATCCGTGAAGCGACCACAGGTACGCCCAGCGCCAATCCGGGCATCAAAACGTCAAACAGCCCACCTATCCAAGCCCAATCTGCTGGCGTCCAAAGGCAGTCTTCCGGACAGCCTAAATTATTATGACTAAGCACAACACCAGGCAAATGCCCAGCTAGCAAACTGTGCCCGTGCAACGCACCCTTTGGCTCTCCCGTTGTACCAGAAGTGTAAATCAGAACAGCTGGCGTATTACCATCAACAGGGGTGTAGCAAATCGGATCACCAGGCACACCCATTGCAGACGCAATAAAAGGTTTAGCTAAACCGATAAATAATGGCGCTCCCTCTTCATCACACAATACAAGATTAATACCCGCATCTTTAATCCGTGAGGCAAGTGCATCATGCTTAAGGAGCTTAAATAAAGGTACAGAAATAGCTCCAATCTTCCAAAGTGCCAAATGAGCTGCAGCACACCAAGGCGTTTGGCCTAACAGAACACCTACTCGATCACCCAATTGAATGTGGTTTATTAATCTACGAGCTATCCCGTCAGTCATTTGTTGCAGGTTCCCAAATGAAACATCAATGCGCTCATTGCCTGAAACATCAATAATCGCACATTTTTGTCTTGAATGATCCAAACACTGCGCCGCCATATTCTGCGAAATTGTTTCGGTCATGACAGGGCTATTTCCCTTAAGCCGCCTCCGCCAAACATATAAGACATTTTCAAATAATATCCGTAGATAATAAAATCAGATACGAGGTTCAAATTCCATCTTCCTTCATCCGTTCAACACGCCCAAGCCGATCAACACTATAAAGACCAGTACCGCAGCGTACTTGAAAAACTGAGTTCCCTTCACCAGGCCACCCATAACATTCACCAACTAACCCACCATAGGAAGCAGAATGAATTTCAGCCACTGCCTCTATTACCCCCGTGAAATCTAAAGTGATCTGCCGCTTTCCTAGCCGAAATCCACTAATTGCTGCCAGAATAACTAAAGTCACAGTTATTGTTAGTACATAACGTGGCATCAGCCCATCGCCGTGACTAATTCACGGCCCACTAACATTCGTCGAATTTCTGATGTTCCAGCACCAATTTCCATAAGTTTAGCATCACGGAAAAGTCGTGCAACAGGCGCGTCGTGCAAAAATCCCGCCCCACCCATTGCCTGAATTGCTTGGTGTGCCTGCTTCATAGCCTCTTCAGATGCGTAGAGACAACAAGCCGCAGCATCCTGTCGGGTCACGTCACCACGATCACAAGATTTAGCAACTTCGTATACGTAAGCGCGCGCTGAATTCATTGCCGTGTACATATCTGCAATCTTACCTTGCATCAGCTGGAAGGAACCGACAGGTTGCCCAAATTGCTTACGCTCAGCCATATAAGGCATGATCTCGTCTAAACAGGCGGCCATTATTCCCAAACCAATACCGGCAAGAACCACTCGTTCGTAATCTAAGCCTGACATTAAAACTGCAACACCGCGCCCCTCCTCGCCTAAAACATTACCAAAAGGGACTTCTACATCATCAAAGATCAGTTCTGCAGTATTTGATCCCCTCATGCCAAGCTTGTCAAAATGTGGCGAGGTTGAGAATCCCTTCATCGATTTTTGAATTAGAAACGCTGTAATCCCTCTTGAACCTGCATTTTTATCAGTCTTTGCATAAACTACTAAAGTTTCAGCATCTGGACCATTAGTTATCCAAAATTTATTACCATTCAAGATGTACCGGTCATTACGCTTTTCCGCACCAAGCGTCATCGAGACCACGTCCGACCCCGCCCCGGACTCAGACATGGCAAGGGCGCCGACATGTTTACCACTCACAAGATCAGGTAAAAACTTTTTAAGCTGTTCAGGCGTACCATTTAACTTAATCTGATTTACACACAGGTTTGAATGAGCACCATAGCTCAGAGAAACAGAAGCACTTGCCCGCGCCACCTCCTCAACGGCAACAGTATGAGCAAGGTAAGACATGTTGGCACCACCATATTCCTCTGGCACTGTGATACCTAAAAGACCAATTTCGCCCATCTCCTGCCACAGTTCTGACGGAAAAATATTAGAAGCATCAATCTTAGCAGCCATCGGTTTAACCCGATCCTGCGCCCAACGGTGCACCGAATTGCGTAATAAATTTACATCATCGCCTAAATCAAAGTGCATGGAATGGGTAAACATCGGCTCTACCAGTCTATTATTGAACGATCGTTCAATAATAGACTGGTGTATTTTTTTTGTCGAGCATTCCAATAGCCAACATAAACCACTTATACAATTTCGAATTATCGGGCTGCTTGATAGACCGCCGAAACCTCGGCACGGATAATCCGCGAGATCACCGCACAATCTTCAAGACTAAAAGTAAGCGGTACCCGCATATCCACGATACCAGCCAATATACGATCGCTCGCATTCATCCGTTTTGTAGGCGCATAGTGCCAGCTATCATAGCGACTGGTAAATGCGACCGGTTCTGGCGCACCAAACCATTTCAACTCAACCCCACGTTCACCACATCTTGCAATAACTTCTTGAATATCTGAACTTAGCCAGTCAAGCAGAAGAAATTGGATAGAAGACCCTACAATGGTTTCCTTGGCATGGCGCTGCACTAAAGTCAGGCCAGGGATATCGCGCAATCCCAATTCAAGCGAATAGTAGCGTTTATTCCATCTAGCGCACTGCTTCGCTAAATCCTTAATCTGAGGACGCAGAATTGCTGCGCGCAGGTTATCCATACGACCTGATATGTTAGGAGTTGTATATTTCAGATCAACAAAAGCTTCTACAGGTGGAGCAGCAATATGCTTTTCAAACAGCATATAGCTGCCGGAGAGTATTACGCTCGCAGCCGCGAGATCTGGGTCGTCGGTAACAAGGAATCCACCCTCACCCGAATTAACATGTTTATAAGTTTGGCAGGAGTAGCATCCAATGGTTCCATGCCGCCCAGAAGCGATGCCTGCCCATGCCGCCCCCATAGTATGAGCACAATCTTCTATTACGACCACTCCAGCAGCATCACACATCGCTGTAAGGCGATCCATATCACAAATGTGGCCACGCATATGACTAAGAAGCAATACGCTTGCGAGACTTAGTTTTACTTCAAGGTCATTAAGATCAATTGTTAGGTTTTCAGTAACACCAACAAAAACTGGCACACCACCTACCGATGCAATAGCGCCGGGAACCGGCGCTAGTGTAAATGCGTTACTCAGCACATTATCACCAGGTTTAACACCCACAGCACGTAAAGCTGTCCCCATTGCATAGCCACCAGACGCTACAGCAATACAATATTTGGCTCCGACACTCGCCGCAAATTCCTGCTCCAGCAGCGCCGTTTGCGAAACTTCACCCTGTGCTGTATTGTAACGATGCAAACGTCCGTTGCGCAAAACATTAATAGCAGCTTCAATTCCAACTTCAGGAATTGGTTCTTGCTGTGTGAAACTTCCGGTAAAATTCTCTATCATAGGTGTCAGCTTTGCGGTTGAGAAGTGGTATCGTCAAGACATGGTCAGTAAATTTAAGACCTTAAAAGGTCAAACTTAGATGGCGATTGGTAAAAGTGCTGCTACAACAGATGGCAAAGCTGCAAAATCATTTAATAAAGCCTCAGGCTTTAATGCTGACATGTCACCTCCAGCGGGACCAAAAGTGACCAATACTGAAGGCACTCCTGCTGCTTTGGCAGTATTACGATCAGTATCGCTGTCACCTACCAAGATACATGACTTAGGATATCCACCTAACAAACGCGCCGCTTCCAACAATGGGGCAGGGTCAGGCTTACGAACTGGTAGTGTGTCAGCACCCACAAGGCTTCCAAAAACATGTCGTACTCCTAGGTCACGCAACAGCTGATCTGCCAAGCCTTCTGGCTTGTTTGTGCAGATGCCCACACCATAGCCTTGTGATTTAAGTGTTTCGACCGCATCCATCGCGCCATCATACAATTTAGTATAAACTGAAATCGCATTTCCATAAGCCTCGAGAAGCATTGGGTAGTAAATATTAATGGTTGTTTCATCAACCTGATTTACGCGCTTAAGCCCTAAACTTAGCATCGCTCGCCCTCCACGTAGTGCTACAGCAGCATCTTCACTACCCAGAACATTTCCCAGACCCATATCTCGAAAGCAGTAATTAGCAGCGGCAAGTAAGTCACCACTTGTATCTGCGAGTGTTCCGTCCAAATCAAAAATTACAGCAGCCATTTTTACCTCCAGATAGAGCGCAGAAGGCGAACCGTCACCGTTCTTTGCTATTAATGCCTTTTTTATGCTTCAAGTGCTTGCGCGTTCTTTCTTAGCGGATAAACAGGGTGCAACACAAAACAAAGAGAAAAAGCATGAGCGTCGCACTTATAATTTTGGCAGCCGGCCAGGGCAGTAGAATGAATTCAGCGCTGCCAAAAGTTCTGCACCCAATAGCAGGGGCGCCAATGTTGCATCACGCAATAGCTGCAGGCAATACAATTAAGCCTAACCATGTAATCGTTGTGGCGGGCGTTGGTGCCGATCAGGTTACAGCTTCTGCTAAGTCATTCGACGCAACAGTCCAAGTGGTATTGCAACACGAGCAACTCGGTACAGGACATGCCACAGCAATGACGCGTGAAACCTTGAAAGATTTCGATGGTCTCGCAATCGTGTTGTTTGGCGATACACCATTTATCAGTTCCAACACTTTGCAAGCATTGGTGCAAAGCTCAGCAGATGTCACCGTATTGGGCTTTGAGCCTGTTGATCCAGCTCGTTATGGCCGGCTCATTATGAACGATGATCAACTTGAACGTATCGTGGAATTTAAAGATGCAACAGATGCAGAACGGGCTATTGGTCTTTGTAATTCAGGCGTGCTGGCGGCTCCTGCACCTATTTTGTTTGACCTGATCGAAGCTCTAAATACTGACAATGCTCAGGGTGAATACTATCTCACCGACCTCCCCCACTTAGCACGCACCAAAGGCCTAAATGTTGCTGTAGTCACCTGTGACGCTGCTGAAACTCTTGGTATTAACTCACGCGCAGAACTAGCTGCAGCAGAGGCTCATTTTCAAACGGCAACACGAAATAATATGATGGAGTCTGGGGTAACACTTATCGCGCCTGATACAGTTTATTTTTCATTAGACACTGTCATAGGCCGCGATGCTTTTATCGAACCAAACGTAGTTTTTGGCCCTCATGTTACAGTTGACTCAGGTGCCACTATCCGCGCTTTTTCGCACCTCGAGGGCTGTCATATTTCCAAAGGATCAATAGTGGGTCCTTTCGCCCGTTTAAGAAAAGGTGCTCAACTATCTGAAGATGTACGCATTGGCAATTTTGTGGAAGTCAAAAACGCGACCCTGTCTACCGGCGCCAAAGTAAATCATCTCAGCTACATTGGTGATGCATCGATTGGTGAAAAAGCTAATATTGGGGCTGGAACGATCACTTGCAATTACGACGGCGTAATGAAACATCACACAAAAATAGGCTCTCATGCATTTATAGGGTCAAGCACTATGCTTGTTGCACCTATATCAATCGGAGACGAAGCCATGACCGGCTCAGGTTCTGTAATAACGTCTGATGTTGAAGCCGGCGCTCTCGCCTTAGCGCGCGCGCGTCAAACCACAAAATCCGGGATGGCGCGAAAACTCTTTCAAAAGTTGCGTTCAATAAAAGCCAAACAAACCAAAGGCGAATGAAAATATGTGTGGAATCATAGGAATTCTTGGTAATCACCAAGTTGCGCCAAGCCTTGTAGAAGCCCTAAAGCGCCTCGAATACAGAGGTTACGACAGCGCTGGGATTGCTACCATAAATAACGGCACTCTTGATCGCCGTCGAGCAGTCGGAAAGTTAGTAAATTTAAACGACGTGTTGGTTCATGATCCTCTAGAGGGAAAGGCAGGAATTGGACATACTCGTTGGGCGACACACGGTGCCCCCACAGTGGCCAATGCACATCCCCATCAATCCAAGGATGTCGCTGTTGTTCACAATGGGATAATAGAAAACTTCCGTGAGTTGCGAATAGAATTAGCTAATGCTGGTATCAATTTCCAGACGGAAACAGACACCGAAATAGTAGTTTTAATGACACAACAATATATCGAGTCTGGATTAAGACCCATTGAAGCGGCATTTGCCACACTAGATAAATTGAGTGGTGCGTTCGCTCTTGCGTTTTTATTTCAAGGTCAAGACGACTTAATTATCGCTGCACGCAAAGGAGCTCCCCTCGCTGTCGGACACGGGGATGGAGAAATGTTCATAGGTTCTGATGCAATAGCACTAGCTCCCCTCACAGACCGAATAACTTATCTCGAAGATGGTGATCGAGCAATAATTACTCGCAAAGGCGCTGAAATCCATGATATAAATGGCGCCTTAGCTAACCGCAATATTCGCCAAATTCAAATTGATGCCACACATGTGGACAAGGCAGGTCATAAACATTTTATGGCAAAAGAAATTGCAGAACAGCCTGCCGTTTTATCAAATACCCTCAAATACTATTTGACAGAAAGTAATCAAATATTATTACCAGGCTCTAGCATTGATTTCACCGCCTTTGATCGGATTACAATGGTAGCCTGTGGAACAGCATTTTACGCCTGCATGACAGCAAAGTATTGGTTTGAGCAAGTTGCGCGATTGCCGGTTGAGATAGATGTTGCATCCGAATACCGTTATCGTGAACCTCCGGTTCCAGCTCGTACTCTCGCTATCTTTGTCAGCCAATCTGGCGAAACAGCTGATACATTGGCAGCATTGCGGTATTGCAAAGGCAAGGCGGATAAAATCGTATCAATAATAAATGTGCCAGAAAGCTCGATCGCACGTGAAAGTAATTTGAGCTTACCCATTCATGCGGGCATCGAAGTGGGTGTTGCATCCACCAAAGCCTTCACTTGTCAGTTGAGCGTACTATTTATCCTCGCCATAAAAGCAGCACACACCCTCGGTGAAATATCTGAAAAAACTTTTGAACATCATATACAAAACCTGAGGAATCTTCCCGCCTTGGTTAATTTGGCGATTGAAAAGAGTTCACAAATACAGAAAACGGCACGAAAGCTATGCGAAGTGAAGGATGTTTTGTTTCTGGGGCGAGGTGTGATGTATCCACTAGCCCTTGAGGGTGCCCTTAAATTAAAAGAAATTAGCTATATCCACGCAGAAGCTTACGCGTCCGGCGAGCTAAAGCACGGACCAATTGCATTAATCGACAAGAACGTACCGGTAGTTGTAATGGCGCCGAAAGATCCATTATTTGAAAAAACAATATCCAACATGCATGAAGTCATGGCCCGCAAAGGCAAGGTGATACTTATTTCAAGCTCGCAGGGTTTAGAAGAAGCCGGAGATGGTATTTGGGAACAAATAGAAATACCCAGCTGCCCAGATTTATTGACACCAATTGTGTATGCCATTCCTGCGCAAATGCTCGCATACCATACCGCCGTAGCCAAGGGTACGGATGTTGATCAACCACGCAATTTAGCAAAATCAGTCACAGTGGAGTAGTTCATATCTACACGTATAACTGTCACAGTAGAGTAGAAACAACTAATGAAATAACTTCACCAAAATACTTTTTCAGTAGCTTACAAAGTGTCTCTCATTGGTCATTGTGAAGAGACTAAAGGCATCTTGCACCAAAGGCCCAGATCACCAGCGTCACCTAAATAAACAATTTTAGGGCTAAAAGACAAACTTACGACTCCGAAGACGTTGTGCTAGTACTCGCCTGAATCAAAAAGAAAGCTTGAGCTTTACTTTTAGATTAAACGACAACATTTATTAAAATACTCCCCATCAGTACTTCTTTGCTCTTCAAGCAGGCTAAAGCTATTTCACGAAATTTGGTAATTAACTAACAGCGTGTAAAAGATTCATAATACTGATTTAAATTATAAATCTCCTTGCAGCTGACACTCTGCGTGCATACTATTAACCAATGAGCGCTCCATTAGTTGATCCTTTTCAACGTAACATTAATTACCTACGGGTTTCAGTAACAGATCGTTGCGATTTTCGTTGTGTTTATTGCATGTCTGAAAATATGAACTTTCTCCCAAAGAAAGAGTTACTGACACTCGAGGAACTGGATCGAATGTGTTCAACATTCGTAAAATTAGGCATTGAAAAACTCCGGATTACTGGAGGTGAACCGCTGGTTCGTCGTAATATTATGACATTTTTTCATTCAATGGGTCGGCATCTTGAAACTGGGGCACTCAAAGAATTGACAGTCACCACAAACGGGAGCCAGCTTGAACGGTTCGCTACCGATTTATATGCTTCAGGTGTACGCCGCATCAATATCTCTCTTGACACTTTAGATGAGAAAAAATTTGCGGATATCACCCGTTGGGGGCGTTTAACTCAAGTTTTACGTGGTATAGACGCCGCATTAGCCGCAGGCCTACATGTAAAAATTAACGCGGTGGCATTGAAAGGATTTAATGAAACCGAGTTGCCTCTAATTACGCAATGGTGCTCAGATCTTGGCATGGATTTGACCTGGATTGAAGTAATGCCAATGGGAGATTTGGGTACGGAAGACAGGCTCGGACAATATTGGTCGCTTAAAGAAGTCCAGAGAAAATATTCCGAGCAATTTACAGTCACTGAGTTAGCAGAACGCACAGGTGGGCCTGCTAGATACGTGCGCCTAGAAGAGACCGGACAAAAAATAGGTTTCATTACACCTCTCACTCATAATTTTTGTGAAAGCTGCAATCGGGTGCGGGTAACATGTACAGGCGAAATCTACATGTGCCTTGGGCAGGAAGATATGGCCGATTTGCGAGCACCTTTAAGGTCTACAGAAGATAACAAACCTTTAGAGGATGCTATTCGGATTGCCATTGCTAAAAAACCAAAAGGGCACGATTTCGATTATTCCCGACAGCGCCTTGATGGACAAATGCCGCGTCATATGAGCCATACAGGCGGGTAATGGCCACTAACGGCCAGTTCAACCTATTGTTCAGTTTGGTTTCGAATGTCTTTTTTGATAATAGATCAGCTATGAATGTCACAAACCCTAACCCTCTCATAATTCATCTTAGAAAATTAAACGTAAAACAAAGACAGAAATATTAGGTTATATCTCTCCAATATGGCCGATAGGCTGTACAATCTATCTCCTTCAGCTTACCCATAAATTGTTGGATTTTCGTGAATTTTTCCTTTCTACAGCTTAGAAACCCTCGGTATTATGCCTCCAAGGGCATCCTTTGTTCAATGATCTCGGCCCACCATGAGCAGCCCGCAGTGATAGCTTCATCGTTAAAGTTATATTCCGGATGATGCACCATAGCACTGTCACCGTTTCCAACTAAAATATAGGCACCAGGCCGCTCTTCCAACATAAAAGAAAAATCCTCACCGCCCATTACCAACGGAGCCTCATTGCACCGACCAGATATCTTGCAGGCAACATCCTTAGCAAACGCTGTCTGCTCTGTAGAGTTAACCATAGCCGGATAATTCCGATTATAGTCTACTTTAGAGATACCACCGAATGTGTTGGCTACGCCTTCACAAACTTCTTTAACACGACTTTCAACCAAATCCTGCATTTCTATAGATGTTGTTCTCACAGTACCCAATATTTCAACTTTCTGAGGAATAACATTGAAGGCGTTTGAAGAGGTTGCAAACGAAGTGATCGATAGAACAACGCGATCAATTGGATCAGCATTTCGACTAACAATGCTTTGCAACGCAGTTACTGCGTGTGCTGCCATTAACAGGGTGTCAACTGTTTCCTGAGGTTTTGCGGCGTGACCTCCTCGCCCTTCAAATTCAACTTTAAGCAAGTCAGTAGCTGCAAAAAATGTACCCGCTCGGATCGAAAATTCACCAACCGGCAATCCCGGCCAATTGTGCATGCCATAAACTTCATCTATTCCCCAGCGATCCATCATTCCATCATTGCACATCTCGCGACCACCACCTCCCCCCTCTTCTGCAGGTTGGAAGATAACAACAGTTGTCCCATCAAAATTCCTTGTTTCTGCGAGATAACGTGAGGCCCCCAATAACATGGCAGTATGGCCATCATGGCCACAAGCATGCATAGCTCCATCTATCTTAGATGCGTAATCTACACCCGTCTGCTCTTGGATCGGTAAAGCATCCATATCCGCACGCAATCCAATTACTTTTTCCGACAAATCTTTACGTCCCTTAATGATGCCAACCACGCCTGTGCGCCCAATGCCTTCGACAACTTCATCACAGCCAAATTCACGAAGTTTTTCAGCTACCAGCGCACTAGTACGGTGTGTATCAAACTGAATCTCAGGATGCTCATGGATGTCGCGACGCCATTCAACAATGTCACTATGCAGCTCCGCAAATCTATTTTTAATTGGCATGTTTGCTTCCTTATCCTTGGCATTCATAAATTATTGCATTGGCATTCTTTGTTCTACAATCTCAATGTACCAGCTACACCCTGCAGGAATCGCATCATCATTGAAACGATATTCAGGATGATGCAGCAAAGCGCCATCTCCATTTCCTAACATGATGTAAGCACCTGGCCTCTTGTTTAACATAAACGAAAAATCCTCGGCAGCCATAATTGGTGGCATATCTATATCAACGTTTCCCGCCACAGTCCGTGCTGCTTGAGCCGCATATTTTGTTTGCGCGTCATGGTTTATAGTGACCGGATAACCCAAACGATATTCAACTTGAGCCTTGCAGTCATAGGCTTCAGCAGTTGAGGTCACAATCTTTTTTATCCTGGCCTCAACCTGGCTGCGGATGGAATCTTTTAAAGCTCGAACCGTCCCAGTCATACGGGTCATCTGTGGGATAATATTGTGAGTATCTATATCTGAATGCAACGCACACACAGAAATAACTGCTGCCTCTAACGGATCAACGTTACGACTGGCTATGCTCTGTAACGCTAGTATAATATGTGCAGCAGTGACATTCGGGTCGATCGAATCGTGGGGGGCTGCAGCATGACCGCCTTTACCTGTAACTGTAATCTCAAACTCATCAGCAGAGGCCATAATCGATCCTGATCGAATGGCGAACTCTCCTACAGGCAAACCCGGTGTATTATGCAGGCCATAAACTTCCTGAATATTCCAACGATCTAGCATTCCATCATTTACCATCTCACGACCACCGCCGCCCCCTTCCTCTGCTGGTTGAAAAATAAGAACAACAGTTCCATCAAAATTCCGATTTTCTGATAGGTATTGTGCCGCACCGAGCAGCATCGAGGTGTGCCCATCGTGTCCACAAGCATGCATTTTGCCCGGCACTTTGGACGCATATTCTACCCCACTAGCCTCTAGAATTGGCAAAGCATCCATATCTGCGCGCAAGCCTACAACACGACCTTTGGTATCCGTACACCCTTTAATCACGGCCACAACACCCGTTTGGCCAATACCGTTAGTAATATCGTTAATCCCCATTCCTCTTAAACGCTCGGTCACAAAGGCTGCAGTTTCGTGCACATCAAAACCCAACTCTGGATACGCATGCAGATGATGACGCCAACTAGTAATTTCAGCATGAGTTTCCGCCAATCGATTTTTAATGGGCATAAGACAGTCCTTTTAGTCAGATTACATAATTGATCAAATCTGGGGTGAACCCATATAAAAAATAGTAAATACTCAATCAGTCAAGATCGTGACCTACATAACTAAAAATGACCAGAGTTGCTATCACAAGACCATTTGTTAAGTTGAATTTAGAATTTTGATCACTCGTTTCATTGCCAATAAAAACAAAAACCACCAGTTTTATCAAAACTAAAATGATTAAGAGCCATAGATCAGTTAACAAAGTCCTACCTTTATGGCCTTCAAAAACCATTGATTATAGGCTTATTTACTTTGCACCGCACCGATGTCACTGGTAATTTGTGAGAATACTTTTCAAACCAGCCTTGATATTAAATCCTGCATGAATGCATGTCCCGCTTGGAATTGCGCTACTGTTATAAATTCATTTGGCTGGTGAGCCTGTGCAATATCCCCGGGGCCGCATACAACTGCTGAGTAGCCAGCAGCCTGAAATTGACCTGCTTCCGTACCATAACTCACTACATGGCGCGCATTGTCTCCTGTAATTTGGCGCACTAAACTTTCTGCCATACCGTTATCTTCTGGTTGAAGCGGGGGCACCTCAAAGCGCGTTTTCACCTCAACTCTCGTATCGGCGTGTACTTTCTGCATCGCAGTTTCAATCATTCGAACATGATTGAAATATGACTTCTTAAGCGCCACGATATCATCGCCAGGCACAGCTCTGAAATCCATTGAAAACTGGCAGTCTTTGGCCGTAATATTATGAGCCGTACCACCGGACACCTGTCCCACGTGCCATGTTGTTACTGGGGGATCAAACATAGACCCAAGCGTTGTTGGCTCAGAAGAAAAAGAGATCGCATTTTGTTGATTGGCAAAGTCAATAATCTTTGCCCCCTCTAAGATGGCACTCACACCTGTATGCATCAGCGATGAATGGACCTCAAAACCAACTACGTGTGTATCAAAACCTTGTCCGCCTTTGTGGCTAGTTACTGTCTGCATCATAGATGGTTCGCCTACAATTACTGGGCCACCTTTAGGGACCACACCATTCATAGCAGCTATCATAGGGGGAGCTCCAAGACAGCCTATCTCTTCATCAAAACTAAACGCTAACTGTACAGGCTTTGATACTCCAACGTATCGGGCCTCGACCAAAGCCCAGAGTGCCAGCGCGTCAAATCCTTTCATATCACAAGTACCACGACCAAAATATTTACCGAATTTTTCAGTTACGACAAATGGGTCGGTATCCCAATGCTGCCCATCAACAGGCACCACATCTGTATGGCCTGACAAAACAATTGCACCCTCAATATTTGGCCCTACGTGGGCAAATAAAGCTGCTTTTGGTTGTTCCGGGTGGCAGTACCGATGCGCTGCAATTCCATGACTTTTAAGATATTCTTCAACCCAGTCCACTAAAGGTAAATTTGTATCACGGCTGACAGTAGGGAAACTAATAAGTTTAGTCATTAGCTCCAATGGTGTTAGACGGTGCGCCACACTACAATTCCTCTTGATAGGGTGAAGGTTTCACCAGGTTTGACTGCTGCTCAGGTTACTCAACAGAACGCACAAGTAGCAACTGTCAGTTCGTTATAATTACTCAATACATTTGTCCCACAAAGAACCTTAGAAAAACAATATTAGCAGTTACATTTTCCATTTATACCTCTCTAGGAGCAACTGATCTGAACTGCTGCAATTACTAGAAATTCCGGTGCTCCATGCTCACTTTGTATTTATAAATATAAAATCGGACTATTCGATAGGTATAGCCCATTTGGAAAATGATTTATAATTCAATAACCACTATCCGTTATTAATATGAAATGGTTAGTTGCTATTTCTTGATACTTGGATGGGTCTGGAGCGTACCCAAGAGGATGAATAGGCGATGGGATAGATTTGAAATTAAGATCTTTTTCTACTTTTCGCTTGCTGGGATTTGCAATTGGCACAGCTTTCATCAAAGCTTGGGTGTAAGGGTGTTGTGGGTTTTCAAACACTTGTGTTCTTGTCCCTATTTCTACAATTCGCCCAAGGTACATTACGCCCACATGGTGACTAACTCTTTCGACAACTGCCATGTCGTGACTGATAAACAAGAAAGAAAGCCCCATTTCAGCCTGCAATTCCATCATAAGGTTCAAAACTTGCGCCTGAACAGACACGTCCAGTGCTGAAACAGCTTCATCTGCAATTATTAATTTTGGATTGAGTGCAAGTGCTCGGGCAATTGCAACTCTCTGGCGTTGACCACCAGAGAGCTCATGAGGAAAACGCCGCATAAAACTACGAGGAAGCTCAACTCTATCAAAAAGCATTTCAATACGTTGGATTTTTTCTTGAGCAGTGTATAATCCATAATTATACATTGGTTCAGCAACCTGATCCGCCAACTGCATTTGAGGATTAAGCGATGCAAACGGATCTTGGAAAATCATCTGCATATCAATGCGTGCCATACGTAACTTACGCTCATTCATTGCCATGATATCTTTACCATCTAAAACGATAGTCCCAGCTTGCGGCTCTATAAGGCGCAAAATAGACCGGCCCGCCGTTGATTTACCACAGCCTGACTCACCAACAAGACTTAGTGTTTGACCTCTGTTGACTGTGAAAGACAAATCTTCAACAGCATGCACTTTAGCGACAAGCCGGCGAAAGAAGCCACCTTTTACCGGAAACCGGGTTGTAAGTCCTTTCACTTCAAGCAATGGCTCAGCAGTACCGGAAATTGGCTGGATTTTTTGATGCGGACGCCCCATCAACTTCATCGGTTCTGGGTATTGCTTGCCTGTCATTTCACCCAATTTTGGCACGGCAGCCAAGAGAGCTTTTGTATATGGATGCTGAGGGTCCTCAAATATCTCAGCAACAGGACCTTCTTCGACCTTGTTACCACGGAACATAACAACAACTCGGTCTGCCATTTGAGCAACTACAGCCATATCATGAGTAATGAACATTACTGCCGTGCCAGTTTCGCGCTTTAAGCGATCTATCAGCGCCAAAATTTCGGCCTGAATAGTTACATCTAATGCCGTCGTTGGCTCATCCGCAATCAACAATCGGGGCTCACATGCCAGTGCCATTGCGATAACCACTCGTTGTCGCATACCCCCCGATAATTCATGTGGATATTGTTCTATCCGCCTCTCAGGCTCGGGGATTCGCACCTGTCTCATGAGTTCAATCGCACGATTTTTAGATTGGGTTTTTGACATTCCAAGGTGCAAACGTAACCCTTCAGTTAGTTGCCTGCCTACTGTAAAAACTGGATTTAGTGCTGTCATTGGCTCTTGAAAAATCATGCCCATTTCGTTGCCACGAATGGTCCGCATTAACACTTGATTGGACTTAGCCAAATCGGCAGTTCCGTTATTTTTTCGGTCAAAAATTAACTTTCCCTGCGTAATTTTACCTCCGCCAAACTCAACCAATCTCATCAAAGATAGCGAAGATACAGACTTCCCTGAGCCGGATTCGCCAACAATGCAAACTGTTTCACCCGAATTTATCTGAAACGAGACGCTCTCTACACCTAGTACAGGACCATCCTTAGTTTGAAATTCAACTCGCAGTCCCTGTATATTCGCAACGGGCACTGCATTAATTTCATCAAGCATTCAGGAGCCCCTTTACAAGTCTTTCAGGAAATAGGCTTGCACGCTACGGCCTAGCTTGCAAACCTGTCAAATCCCTCATTCAAATGATATAATAAATACACTACAAAGGTTGTAATTTCTTTCAAATATGTTTCGATAGTAACATTCATCGGGGGAAATTGGCCAGTTCTCAACGGCAAAAGAAAAGTTAGAAAAACTTTATGTATTTCCTCATAATAAAAACAGTGCCAAAGGCTATGTGGCGCGTAATTGCTACCAGTCTACTTATGGTGCCTAACAAGGAGTTTAAAATGACATTAAGATCCCTACTTATGGGTGCTGTTGCGTCAGCCACGCTTGCACCGGCGGCATTCGCCGAGCGCGGAGCCGATGGCGAGGTAAACATCATCTATTGGCAGGCCCCTTCAATCCTTAACCCATATCTCTCGGGTGGAACAAAGGATATCGAGGCCGCCTCTTTAGTAATTGAACCGTTGGCACGCTACAATGAAGTAGGCGAAATGGTGCCCTATCTTGCAACTGAAATCCCAACAGTTGGCAATGGAGGTGTGAGTGAAGACCTTACAAGCATCACTTGGACGATTGCGCCAGACATGTTGTGGTCTGACGGTTCAGCAGTAACCTCTGCCGATGTTAAATTTACTGCAGAGTATTGTATGGATCCCGAAGGAGGTTGTGCTCAGGCTGCCTTTTTTGACGGTGTCAAAAATGTTGAAGCAATTGACAGCCTTACGGTAAAGGTTACATTCGATGGTCCGAAACCAAATCCGTATGGCCCATTTGTTGGTGGCCAGTCTCCCATCATTCAAGCAGCTCAGTTCGCCGATTGTCTTGGGGCAAAAGCACCTGAGTGCACAGAAGCTAACTTTAATCCGATTGGTACAGGGCCGTTTGTTGTCGATGATTTCCGTCCCAATGACGTTATACAGTATTCTGCAAACCAGAATTACCGTGATCCAGCCAAACCTGCATTTGCCAAAGTGACATTTAAAGGTGGCGGTGATGCTGCTGCAGCTGGCCGTTCAGTTTTAGAAACTGGTGAGTTTGATTACGCTTGGAACTTGCAATTGGCACCTGATGTCATCGCAAAAATGGAAGAAGCAGGCAAAGGTAAAGCGATTGCAGGATTTGGTCCTCTAATCGAACGCATTGAAATGAACATGACAAATCCGTCGTCAGATTTGCCTCCAGAAACTCGAGCAACAGTTGCAGAGCCGCACCCTTTCCTTACAGATATTCGTGTACGCAAAGCTCTATCTTTAGCGATCGATCGCCCCCTTTTAGTTGAAGTTGGCTACGGAAAAGCTGGTAAGGTCTCATGCGATCTTGTGCCTTCGCCTGCAATGTTTGCTTCAGGCGACATGCATTGTGCCACCCAAGACCTTGAAGGTGCAAAAGCTCTTTTAGATGAAGCCGGTTGGGTTGATAGTAATGGCAATGGAGTGCGCGATAAGGACGGTGTTGAATTGAGTATCCTATACCAAACATCAACAAATGCTGTACGCCAAGATTTTCAAGCTTTGATCAAAGATTGGTGGGAACAGATCGGGGTTGAAACCGAACTTCGGAACCTTGATGCTTCAGTTTTCTTTGGAGGAGATCCAGGATCACCTGACACATTCCAGAAGTTCTATGCGGATGTTGAGATGTATGCAAATACCTTTAACGGCACAGATCCTCAGCAATACCTAGCAGCCTATCGTTGCGGTGGTGAACCTAAACCGTCAAGCCAGTGGCAAGGTGAAAACATCAACCGTTTTTGTGATCCAGCCTACGACAAACTAATTGATGAGTTAGCTCGTACTGGTGATATCAAAAAACGCGCTGAAATTGCTATTAAAATGAACAATATGTTAACTAAAGACACCTACACCATCGTGCCACTCGTTCACCGTGGTCGCGTGTCAGCTCATGCGAATTCGCTTGGTGGCGTTAAGTTGAATGTATGGGATAGCGAAATTTGGAATGCAGCCGACTGGTACCGTATTAAATAAATTGGCAAAGTTGAGATAAGTTTCCACTTTGTAGCTGGAGCAGCTATTAGACGCTGCTCCAGCCTTTCAAACAAATGATCAAGACTTCATCTATAAGGATTGTTTTTTATGCTGGCTTATACATTCCGCCGGTTGATCCTTTCGATCCCAACACTTCTGGTCATCAGCCTCGTAATCTTTCTTCTTTTGCAATTAGCTCCCGGCGATCCGATGGCACAGGTTCCATTGACGGTGCCGCCAGAAGTTAAACAAAAAATGCGCGAAGCTCTTGGTCTCGGCCAGCCGATTCAAGTCCAATACTACAAATGGATAATCCAGTTTTTTTGGATTGAACCGCAGGTCCTCGTAGATCATTGGTTTGGTACAGCCTTTTCAGAAGGCAAGCAAAGAGTAATCTCTTGGCAAACACGCAGCCCAGTGATGGATATTGTCATCCAACGCCTACCCCAAACATTGTGGGTAGTTGGTTTGTCATATATTGTTGGTATTCTGATCGCTTTACCGATTGGCATCTATTCTGCTTACAAACAATATTCAGTTTTTGACCAAGCCGGTACATTTATCACAATGATTGGTTTCTCAATCCCACCTTTTTTTACTGGGCCACTTTTGATAGTTCTCTTCTCAGTGCAACTGGGCTGGCTACCTTCTATTTATGATACGACGCATGTAGTTACAGATTGGGCAAGTTTTAAAATTCAGTTTTACCAAATGATTATGCCTGTAATGGTATTAGCATTGCAAACTACCGCCCAGTTAAGTCGTTATATGCGTTCTTCAATGCTAGACAACCTCGGTCAAGACTATGTGCGGACCGCTCGTGCCAAAGGATTGCGTGAAGGTATGGTTGTGATGGCGCATGTTTTACGAAATTCAATGATCCCAGTGGTAACAGTAATAGCGCTGGGCGTGCCGAGTATATTTGGTGGAGCAATTATAACGGAGAATGTATTCAAAGTTAATGGAATTGGCCAATTATTACTAACAGCCCTTTTTGCCAACGACATACCAATGGTTATGACATTAACTTTCATTTTTGCGATCCTAATTGTACTCTTTAATTTAATTGCTGATGTGCTGTACGGTGTTCTTGACCCAAGGATCCGCTATGACTGATCAATCACCAGATACTATAGCAGCACTGAAGGACAAAGAACCCTCCAGACCGCCAAGGTCTCAATGGATTGATGTTTGGGAACAACTTAAACATCACAAGGGTGCACTCTTTGGCGGTGGTTTTTTGATTTTTATTACCTTGGCTGTAATATTCATGCCATATATCTGGCAAATTGATGCACAAAACCTAGACATTAGAAATAAAGATATGCGACCAATTTATGTCGCTCTTTGGGATGGTGATGCTAAAGTAGGGTGGTTCCGGCCACTGGGTACTGACAACCTTGGTCGCGATATCATGGCAAACCTAATCGCAGGTGGGCGAGCTTCAATGGCTGTCGGTTGGGCTTCAATGATATTAGCACTTCTGATAGGAACAAGCGTAGGTGTTATATCTGGATACTTCAAAAAGGCTGATTTTTGGTTGATGCGGCTAACAGATTTAGTTCTATCTCTACCAATTTTACCATTGTTATTAGTTGCAGTGACATTATTTCGTGAACCGCTTCGGGCTAGTTTTGGGCCTGAAGGTGGAATGTTCATTCTAATTGTCAGTGTGGTTGGCTTAACCAGTTGGATGCAAACGGCAAGGATTGTGCGAGGTGACATTCTTGCACTGAAAGAACGGGAGTTTATCCTCGCAGCAAGGTCTATTGGAACCACACCTAGAAAAATTATACTGCGGCACCTTCTGCCCAACGTGATATCCCCAATCATGGTTTCCGCAACACTCGGCCTAGCCACTGCTATTATCACCGAAAGCGCCTTAAGCTTCCTCGGTGTTGGCTTTCCTTCTGATTTTCCTACATGGGGGAAATTGCTTGCTGATGCAGTCCAAAGGATGGAGCAATATCCCGAGCGGGTTGTTCTTCCAGGTATTTTGATATCGTTGACAGTGCTTGGCGTAAACTATCTAGGCGACGGGCTGCGGGATGCTCTCGATCCTCGTATTCGAGGGCGTTAAATATTTTTATACACCAACGTATGCATCAAATTTAAGCTATTTGCGAACTTTCAAAAGAGATTAGTCAAGATAACCACGCTAAGTTTGATAAGAGCTACCTACGTTTGAGGTCTAAAGAATCTAACTTCAATTTATTTGGAGCCTTTATTTATAAACCGCCCTACGCAATCGTCTAACCATCCACCACACTGCGGCCACAACAGGCAACGTAACTATTGCAGTTAACATTCCTTTTGAGAAACCTTCAACGGACAAACTTAATGGATAAAGCAAATTTGAAGCAAGAGAAACAGCATAATAACTTATTGCAACTACAGATAGCCCTTCAACTGTACGTTGCAAACGTAATTGCAGATCTGAGCGTTTATCCATACTTTCGAGCAGTGCTTGATTTTGAGCGGAGCGTTCAACATCCACACGCGTGCGCAAGAGGTTTGCGGCGCGGACTCCCCTACTGGACATAACATCTAACCGTTCTTGGGCCGATTTAACCGTTCGCATTGCAGGTTGATAACGGCGCATCATAAACTCTCCAAAACTTTGTCGACCATTAAAACGGTTTTCACGCAAAGACTCTATCCTTTGATTAACGAGGGCTTCATAAGCAGCAGTTGCTGCAAAACGGAAGGATGATTGTGCTGAAAGAGTTTCAAAATCTGCCGATATGGCTAATAATGCATCCAGAGTTTCCTCAGCTTTAGAGGAATGTACCGACATTGTGGTCACAAGCTCTGTAAGTCGCGTATCGAGGGTAGCTAGTTGAGCGCCCATGCCTCGCACGCGTGCAAAACCAAGCATAGACATCGATTTATAGGTTTCGATCTCACACAATCGTTGGACTATGCGGCCAATTCTACGTTCACCTGTTTGATCCGAGGCAAAAACAACAAAACGCATGTGACCATTTGGGTCAATCCGGAAATCGCCAGCCATAATCGCAGCATCATCCAACACAGTACTGACAGCTAGACTTTCTGGGACAAACCACTCCTCAAGCTTATTCCATATTACTTCTGCGTCTGGTCGCAACTCAACCCTCATTAGGATTGATGTAATACGTTGACCTGGAGCATCTTCCAGCCAATCGTGCGGGAAAGGATCAAAGGCGTTCTGATTAAAAGGTTGCGCCTGCACACCCTCTGAGAAAACCGTATATGTCACAAATTCGGTATGCTGTTCCCATTTTAGCCAATGGCGGCCAATTTGTCCGTAGTAATGGGTTGCACCAGGTTGAGGGTGAGGTGCACCATGGCGGTCAAGTAATTTGAAAAGGTGTTCGTTGTCGCTATTTCGATCACGACTAGCGGCCATTTTAGGTTGTTTAAATGCTATATAGGCAGCAGCATATGGAGCTTTCATCGATGGAAACGGACGCGCATGTAACTCGTTTGCCAACTGATAACGTAATGGATGATCTTCTATGATGGCCATGCTCTACTCCAATTCTTTCATGGAAAAATAACTCTGGATAAGTTGAAATCAAATATTAAACATTAAGTTCAATAACTTAATTGAACTTCACACTATGTAGAATAATTTTTTAAATTTCAGACAGATAAAAACAGATGAAACTTCAATTTGAATCATGCTTTCAATAAATCAAAATAACAAATGTTTCGTGATTATTTCATAACCATGGTACATTACATCGCACGAAAATTTTTCGCAAAAGGAGGTTCTGATCAAACCCACTTTTATAATTTATCCTCTATTTTTTATTCGATCATAGGTAAAAGTTTATCGATGGATACCTTAGCATCACCATAAAACATTCGTGTGTTTTCTTTAAAAAATAATGGATTTTCGATACCAGAATATCCTGTTCCCTGCCCACGTTTTGACACGAAAACCTGCTTAGCCTTCCAACATTCTAGAACTGGCATCCCAGCAATCGGCGAATTTGGATCATCCTGAGCTGCCGGATTAACAATATCATTTGAGCCAATCACTATAACTACATCTGTAGTAGGAAAATCGTCGTTGATTTCGTCCATCTCCAAAACAATATCGTACGGCACTTTGGCTTCGGCTAGTAGTACGTTCATATGTCCAGGCAGACGACCAGCAACTGGGTGGATGGCAAAACGAACATTTTTACCCTGCGCTCGTAACTTACGAGTTAGTTCAGCAACGCCTTGCTGAGCTTGTGCTACCGCCATGCCGTAGCCAGGGATAATAACCACACTATCGGCTTCATTCAATGCCGCGGCAACACCGTCGGCCTCTATCGCTATCTGCTCACCCTCAACAGCCATTTGTTCACCAACAGGGCCGCCAAATCCACCCAAAATGACCGAAACGAATGACCGATTCATGGCTTTGCACATTATGTAGCTCAGGATCGCTCCTGACGAACCCACCAATGCTCCAACAACAATCAAGAGATCATTACCCAGCGAAAAGCCAATAGCGGCCGCAGCCCAGCCAGAATAGGAATTTAACATAGAGACGACTACTGGCATGTCAGCACCACCAATGCCCATGATCAGGTGGTATCCAATAAAAAGTGCCAACAGTGTAAGAAGAACTAAGGTCCAGCTTCCTGAGCCATTTAAATACATGATAGTGAAAATTACTGACAAAAGTGCCGCGCCAGCGTTTAACAAATGTCCACCAGGTAATTTAATCGCTGAAGTGTCTACCTTACCAGCGAGCTTACCGTAAGCAATTACAGAACCAGTGAAAGTAACCGCACCTATCCAAATACCAAGCACAAGTTCAACTTTAAGGATATTGATTTCAACCATCGTCTTTTTCGCAATGAGCTGACCGAAGGCAGACAGACCTGCAACTGTCTCACTTGATAGTCCTTTAGCTGAATAACCGTTATCTGACACAGCACCCAGAACGGCGCCGTTTGCTTCAAAAAGAGTACTCATGCTATTGATCATCAGGTCAGCATTAAATCCAACAAATACTGCTGCCAAACCTACTAAGGAGTGCATGATTGCTACTAATTCTGGCATTTGTGTCATCTGAACTTTAGTTGCCAGCTGATAACCAACTGCAGCTCCCAAAGCGATCAGGATTACGGAAACTCCGCTTAACCCGTGACCAGGCCCAATAAGTGTTGCTATTACAGCAATCGCCATTCCAACGATACCATACCAGACCGCGCGCTTAGCACTTTCTTGTCCACTCAAGCCACCGAGGCTCAGAATAAAAAGAACAGCCGCAACTGCATAAGCCGCAATTGTAAATCCATATTCCATGCGTCCACTCCCGCCTTATGATTTTTGAAACATGGCAAGCATACGCCGTGTTACGAGAAAGCCGCCAAAAATATTCACTGATGCCATAAACACTGCCAAAGCGGCGAGCAAAGTAATCAATAAAGAGCTTGACCCAATTTGAATAACGGCACCCAGAATAATGATCGACGAAATTGCATTAGTGACAGCCATCAATGGGGTATGCAAAGAATGAGCGACATTCCAGATAACCTGAAATCCGATAAACACCGATAAAACAAAAACTATAAAATGCTGCATAAAGCTTGCAGGTGCTACAAGTCCAACTGCAAGCAACAAGCCACCACCGATAGCTAACAAGCCAACCTGCCTTTTAGTTTGCTGTTTGAACTCTGCAACCTCTTTAGCACGCTTCTCTTCCGCCGTTAATTCTTTGGGCGCATCCACCTTAGGAGCCGCCGCTATAGCAGCAATTTTTGGTGGAGGCGGTGGAAAGGTTATTTCCTTTCCGTGCACAATTGTCGCTCCTCGGATAACATCGTCTTCCATGTCATGGTTAACCATACCATCTTTAGCAGGCGTTAAATCCGCTAACAGGTGTCGAATGTTAGTAGCATAAAGGCTCGACGCCTGAGTTGCCATTCGGCTAGGGAAATCTGTAAATCCAATGATTGTCACGCCATTATCGGTAACAATTTTTTCATCCATAACTGTCAACTTGCAGTTGCCACCCTTCTCAGCGGCTAAATCCACGATAACGGAACCAATTTTCATTGACTGGACCATGTCTTCTGTCCAAAGCTCAGGAGCTTCCCTATTGGGAATAAGTGCCGTAGTAATCACGATGTCTATGTCGGGAGCTAATTCGCGGAATTTTGCCAATTGAGCGTCTCGAAATTCTGGTGATGAAACTGAAGCATAGCCACCAGCGCTAGCGCCGTCTTGCTGTTCTTCTTCAAAATCAAGATAAACAAATTCTGCGCCCATTGATTCAACTTGCTCAGCAACTTCAGGGCGAACATCAAAAGCATAGGTTATTGCGCCCAGCGAAGTTGATGTACCAATAGCGGCTAAGCCCGCAACACCTGCCCCTACAACCAGCACCTTGGCTGGAGGCACTTTACCAGCGGCGGTAATCTGTCCAGTAAAAAAACGGCCAAAATTGTTACTTGCCTCGATTACAGCACGGTAGCCTGCTATATTAGCCATGGATGAAAGGGCATCCATTTTTTGGGCTCTACTAATGCGAGGGATCATCTCCATCGCTATAATTGTAGCACCTTTTTTAGCAGCCATTTTCATCTTGGCTTCATCGGCAACAGGGCTGAAGAAAGATACTAACGTTTGCTCCGCTCGCAATCGCTTCATCTCCGAATCATCTGGGACTCGCACCTTGGCCACCAGATCTGATGCTTTCCACAAAGCTGCTGCGGTCTTGACTACCTCAACACCAGCAATTTCATAGGACGCGTCGTCAAAGCCGGCGTTAACGCCTGCTCCAGTCTCTATCACACAATCATGGCCGAGCTTTTGTAAAGCAATCGCGCTGTCTGGCGTCATAGCAACTCGGTGCTCTCCAACAAAAACTTCTTTTGGCGTTCCAATCTTCATAGGAACCACTCCCCCGTCTCAAATAGCTAATTTAGAAGTCATCATAGTTATATTTTGCAAATTGTTTAATACATCCGCAATCCATATTTTACAAGAAGTCCATCCATGCCTAGTTGCTGTGACACAGAAGCGCAGCCAAATTAATGCATCCTGTTACCAGAAGGGGAAAAACTACTTATTTATCTTATCACGGATGAATACAAAACTACATCGGGTATAAAAAAATATGATACTTAAATAATTTTATTAATATAAGTCTTTAGCCGTAATTGTGATTAAAGAGTGTATTGATGCTAGAATTCAGTTAAATAATAAGCAGTGGCGTCGAAATAGAAAATTTATGAATTTATCAAATTTGGTAATCTGTAAAACAGACCAAAACTAAGCGATACTTTGAAACAGCATGTTTAACTATGCTGGAAATTTTACCATTACCGAGACCCTGAGTGCAGTGTTGAACCTGCCCTAAGAAATTTATTAGAAAAAAATTAATAGCACTTTAAATGTTGCTCCTTTATGCAGGTTTTTCAATGGCTGAGTGACTGCCTTAACATAATTACATTAAAAACTTTAATCAGCCTTTCCTAGTACTGACAATTAAAGGATATTTTATGACTTCAGCACAAATACTTGCTGGCAAACATGCTTTAGTAACAGGTGGCGGAACAGGTATAGGGCTTGCTATTGCTCAAGCTTTTGCCGCTGAAGGCGCAGTCGTTACAATTACAGGACGCAGGCAAGAAGTCCTAGATAATATATCGGACTTAGGCATATTTGGTCAAGCCATGGATGTTCGTGATGAAAGCTCGGTTTGTAACGTAATAGCTGCGGCTGTTTCTGCACGCGGACCAATTCAAGTTTGCGTTCCCAATGCAGGCATCGCTGAAGGTCGAAGCTTGCATAAAACCAATATGGAGTTTTGGCGCAATATTATGTCCACAAATTTGGATGGTGCTTTTTTAACAATTAGAGAATGCTTGCAGAGCATGCGAACAACCGAATGGGGTAGGGTTATTGGCGTCTCATCAATAGCGGGTTTACGCGGATTACCGGGCGCCGCAGCGTATTCGGCGTCCAAACATGGATTAATTGGTCTGATACGATCATTGAGCGAAGATTATATGGGGCAGCCATACACATTCAACGCTCTCTGCCCAGGCTATGTCGATACCTCTATAGTAACGCGTAACCAAGCAACTATCGCTTCCAGAACAGGAATGACCCCCGATGCAGCACTTCAGCTAATGGTGAATGGGAATCAACACAAACGTCTGCTTGAGGTCGAAGAAGTTGCCGCTGCCGCATTGTGGCTAGTTGGAAATGGATCCCAAAGTATTAATGGTCAATCCATTCAAATTTCTGGTGGGCAAACTACGTGATTTATATCAGTTTAAATATCCAAAGAAATAGGTTTTATATTAGTCAGCTTTCTTTAGCATTTATACAATGCTGAGCAATTTATAATTTGATATTAAATACTTGTTAGATCAATTTGGAGATTCTGATAAATATTACGAGCCAAATTAAGCCGTCAATCAAGCACGGTATCGGACGCAGGCGTAAGTTCACTTAGCAATCAAGTATAAGCTCGATATCTAAAATATTGACGATAAATACAGTTGATGAAGTTAAACTATTCTGTTCAAATCTGCCATTGTTTACTGAATATAAGCTAATATAAACTCAGCAATCATTTGCCCTGAAATATAAACAAATCGCCTTCACTTTTATCCTTGCTGTTAAATAAATTTTACAAACTGTCCCTATTGACCCACTCACGACAGGCAATGCCAAACGCCTCGAACAGCGGACGCGACACAGTATCATTTTCAGCATTCCATTCAGGATGCCATTGAACAGACAAGGTAAAACCTGGTGCACCATCAATATACAAGGCTTCTGGCGTTCCGTCTGACGCATAGCCATCAACAACGATACGAGGACCGGTACTCTTGATACCTTGACCATGCAATGTGTTTGTGAGCACTGTTTGATTTCCCATCAAACGATGAAAAATTCCATCCTGCGAAAACCTCACTTCATGACGTAATGCAAACTTTTCCTCAAGGGTACCATCGGGTGGCATGCGGTGGTTCTCCCGACCCGGTAAGTCCCGTATTTCCGGATAAAGCGTACCGCCCATGGCCACGTTTACTTCTTGAAACCCCCGACAAATACCCAAAAATGGCTGACCACGCTCTACTAGAGCTTGGATCAACGGAAGTGTAATTCGGTCTCGATCACGATCAAATTCACCATGTGCGGGCGTAGGTTTTTCACCGTATTCCTGAGGATGTACATTAGCTCGTCCACCTGTGAAGACAAATCCGGCACATTGGTCGATTAAATCGGGAATTCGCACCATGTCAGGTAGGGCCGGCACCAAAAGTGGTAAACCTTGAGCAACTTCAGCGACAGCAGAAACGTTTATCGAACCAACTGCCTGCACAGCATAGGTCTCACTAATGATATGATGATTTGAAATAATACCAATAATTGGACGGACCATATAACAACTCTATTTCGCCACAATCACAGCCATGGCTGCGTGAAAGCTTCCCACATTTTGGCTATAATCCCGAAAACTTAGTAGAAGTCCACAGGACAGCATTTCTGCAAACCTTCATTTCTGCAAACTTCGTTGAGATAGAGAGACAAGTAAAAGAAGAAATTTTAAAAGTAATTCAATATATATCAGATGGAACGGCGTGACCTTCGATGAAATTATTCAGTAGTTTTTCGATCAATGCTATCACTAAGAAAACCCCAAAAAATAGTATTTGATCAGTTCAAAAATTCATAATTTTTTATCTCAGCATCAATATTGCAACTATATAAGCCATTCCATAAGACCCACAATTTAAATATCAAAATAGCGACAGCTAACTAAAATGATTATTCTTAAATTCTAACCGACGGGCATGCAATACTGGCTCAGTATAACCAGAAGGTTGTACTCTACCAGTAAAGACTAAGTCACATGCCGCCTTAAAAGCGATACCGTCAAAATTTGGTGCCATGGAAATATATGTTGGATCGCTCGAATTCTGCTTGTCCACAATGGCCGCCATCTTTTTAAATGCCTCCAAAACTTGATTTTCGTTAACCACTCCGTGATGCAACCAATTGGTTAGGGCTTGAGCGCTGATACGACAGGTAGCACGGTCTTCCATAAGGCCGACATTATTGATGTCTGGAACTTTGGAACAACCGATACCTTGGTCAATCCAACGAACAACATAACCCAAAATCCCTTGAGCATTGTTCTCCAGTTCAAATACTATCTCCTCAGAAGAAAAGTTTCTTTCTCCCGCGATAGGAATTGTGAGCAGGTCGGCCAATGTGCCGCGAGAACTACCCGCCAAAAGCTCAACCTGGCGAGCCAAAACGTCTACCTGATGATAGTGTGTAGCATGCAGTGTTGCCGCAGTAGGCGACGGTACCCAAGCACAATTAGCACCCGCCTCAGGGTGGCCAACTTTCACCTTGAGCATATCTGCCATTAGGTCAGGCATCGCCCACATACCCTTACCAATCTGGGCCCTTCCATAAAGGCCGCACTCCAAGCCTATATCAACATTTCTATCCTCATAGGCAACAATCCATTTAGCACTTTTCATTTCGGCCTTTGGTATCATTTGGCCTGCCTCCATAGCCGTATGAATTTCATCGCCAGTGCGATCCAAGAAACCTGTATTAATAAAAGCTATGCGAGACTTGGCTGCACGAATGCAATTTTTCAGGTTAGCACTAGTCCGGCGCTCCTCATCCATAATACCCAGTTTTACAGTATTTAAAGGCAATCCCAGTATTACTTCGACCCTAGTAAATATTTGATCTGCAAACGCAACTTCAGCCGGTCCATGCATCTTGGGCTTAACAACATAAACCGAACCGTTAACGGAGTTCCGCAACCCTTGAGATTTTTGCAAATCGTACATTGCAATAAGTGTTGTCATAATTGAATCTATTAAACCTTCACCGACCTCCTGATTGTTGTGATCCAGAACAGCAGCGTTAGTCATCAAGTGGCCAACATTTCGTACCAGCATCAGGCTTCGACACTTAACAGAAAAAAGTGAACCATCCGGACTAGTAAAAGTTATATCACTATTTAAATTACGCTTCACAATCTTGCCGTCTTTTTCAAAACTTTCTTCCAAATCACCTTTCATCAGACCAAGCCAGTTACTGTAAGCGAGTACTTTGTCTTCCGCATCAACTGCAGCAATGCTATCTTCGCAGTCCATAATAGTTGATACGGCTGATTCAAGGTTTACATCTGCAATGCTTGCGGCATCAGTTCGCCCAATCTGATTGTTGGGGTCAGTTGCAATTTCTATGCCAAGGCCATTGTTTCTAAAAAGGAAATACCTTTTAATACCATTTGTACGGTAGCCCTCATACTGTAGAGGATTTAACAAACCTGACAGCTGTCCATTAATCTTTAAAATGAGCGCGTTATCTTCGACACTGAGGCTGGTCACGTCAGACCAATTAGCTCCGGATAAAGGCAGGGCGACATCGAGAAAGTCTTTAGCCCACGAAACAACGCGCTGACCTCGCTTAGCATCGTATCCTTTTTCTTTCGGCAATTCACCAATAGCATCAGTACCATACAAAGCATCATAAAGGCTTCCCCAGCGCGCATTAGCGGCGTTTAAAGCAAATCTTGCATTCATAACGGGGACAACCAACTGAGGACCAGGGATTTTTGCTATCTCAGGATCAACATTATCCGTTTCTATTAAAAAATTAGATCCTTCTGGTAACAAATATCCAATTTCATACAAAAAACTTTGGTAGGAAGCGGCATCGAACCCAACCGCTCGATTAGCAACATGCCAAGCATCAATTTCCAGCTGCAGTTTTTTGCGCTCAGCTAACAAAGCTTTGTTTGTGGGACCGAAATCTTCAATCATTTTTGAAAATCCAAGCCAAAAATCTGCTGGTAAAATACCAATGCCAGGAAGTACTTTTGCTTCGACAAAATCGGCTAAAGAAGAAGCTACCTGCAATTTGCACCGTTTCACATAAATCGTCATTTAAAGTCAAAATCCTCTAACTATTTGTAGAGGCACCACTAGTGTAATGACCTAGTGCGGTAAACAACATTGATATGAAAGTTTACCAAATTTTATAGATTTTTATTTTATTGTAAGGCAGAAGATCAGCAAACCGTTTCATCCACGTCTATGATCCATTTTTACCTATATTACCGCCGCGAAATCTTTGTTGCATGACGACACCGCTCAGAACAATATTTCACATTTTCCCATACCTTTGCCCATTTTTTACGCCAAAGAAATGGACGCCCACAGGTTACACAAATTTTCTGGGGAAAATCTATTTTTTTACGCATATGCCCCATTAGAAATCAAAGCCTAGCTGTCTTACGTTTTGTGAAAGCTTTGCAGATTTTTTTCCTGATTTGATATTTTTATCTCTTACAAAATACCGCTGTGAATCTTTACGGCTAGCATGCTTTTTAATTATTTTAGAGGCTTCAAAATTAAATTCATTTCCTCTCCGTAGAGCCCAAACTTTTTCGCGTGCCGCGCGTGCAGAAAGCGCGACATCTACTATCGGCATCGGATACGAGTGGCCAAGAACCTGATTTGCACCTGTCCAACGCCAAGGCTCCTGAAGATACAAATTTGGCACAGCAGTTAACTCGGGCACCCAACGGCGCGTAAAAATACCCGTTGGATCCTGATCCAACCCTTGTTTAATAGGATTGTAAATACGTACAGTATTCATGCCAGTCGTCCCCGATTGCATTTGCACCTGAGGCCAGTGGATACCAGGTTCAAAGTCAGTAAACTTTTGAGCAAGGTGCAGCCCCGTTACGCGCCAATCCAGCCAAAGGTGATAAGAAGCTACTGCCATTAACATTGATCGCATTCGAAAATTCAGCCAGCCTGTTGAATTTAGAAATCGCATACAGGCATCCACAAAGGGTATTCCAGTTTCGCCAGATTGCCACGCCGCAAGCGTCGTGCTGTTCGGTTCAATAGGACGCAACCCTTCGTATGCAGAATGCAAACAACAATGTTCAAGAGTGGGTTGATCTTCGAGTTTTTGAATAAAATGATCACGCCATGCTAACCTTGCCTGAAAGGACTTAAGCGAACCTGCCCAACCATCTCGGGTTCCCCTAACTTCCCGCTGGCGTATCGAAGTTACTTGAACAACTTCACGGGGGCTAAGACAGCCATATGTTAAATATGGGGATATTCTTGAACAGACCGCCTCACCCGTATCGGGGGAAGACATATCCTTACGATAAGTTTGTCCACGACTTTTCAAAAAGGAGCCTAAAATAGACAAACCTATTTTGCGGCCACCAATTTGTCGTTGTGGACATGAATCATTTATTTTTATATTTGGCTGTGGGTCAGACTTTAAGTTTGGACCTTTCAAAATAGACGGTATTTGCACCACTTCCTTAAGCATAAAATTTTTCCGTTGAGCCGCCCATCCATCACGACCGTTGAGTCTTCGCACAACCCCAGACTGCGAAAATTCTTCCCACCTGACCGCATTGGCGCGACACCATATCGCGACTTCATTATCGCGATTAAAAGTCCAAGAATTGCCCGTTTCCTCATGGCTCACAATTTGATCAAACGGTGCATTTGATTTAATATCAGACAGGACATCAACTACATTGCCTACTCGCAATACCAGTGGAATTCCTAAATCACGCAAATTTTCAGCTAAGTCTGATACGCTCTCATTGACAAAATCAAATTGACGCTTGGATACATCTGGCAGTTCCCAATATTTTGGTTCAAAAACGTATAACGGCAATACCGATCCTCGAGCCGCCGCTGCAGCCAAGGGTGTATGATCGGTAACTCTGAGATCACGTTTGAACCAAACCAAACAATTCATTATGTTCGAGTTAGCGCGACTTAAGGACAACACAACGGAAAAGTATCACTTCCTATTAAAAATGTTGGGTAATTTAGAAAAATTTTAAATAATTTTTAAAAACTATAAACTGTCTACTGATCTTGCGACCTCATTAACATCGGCTTAATATTTGCATAGAAAATTTCCAGATAAGGCAAGCCATACCCATGTGTGAAGCAAGTCCTAAGACAATGTACCTCAACGATTACACACCCTTCGGGTACCATATTGAAGACGTACATTTAACCTTTGACCTGGCTCCTAACGCCACTCGTGTATACTCACGCATCCGTTTTTCAACAGATCTTAAATCTCCAAATAGTACTTTCTTTCTTCATGGAGAAAATTTGTCACTCATCTCCGCTAAAATCAATGGGGAAAAAGTTATACCACTACTTACAAAAGTGGGTTTAACCTGTGCAGTCCCATCGGAACCGTTTACTTGGGAATGTGAAGTTCAAATCAATCCTGCTGCTAATACTTCCCTCGAAGGCCTTTATCTTTCAAATAGTATGTACTGCACTCAATGCGAAGCAGAAGGGTTTCGCAAAATTACCTATTATGCGGACCGTCCTGATGTGATGAGTACTTTTACAGTCAGAATTAATGGCCTTCATAATACTCTTTTATCAAACGGAAACTTGATTAAGTCTGGTCAAGGCTGGGCGGAATGGCATGATCCTTGGCCAAAACCTTCCTACCTATTTGCACTTGTTGCAGGTGAGTTAGTCACCCACCGAAGTACTTTTACTACGATAGATGGGAAAAATGTTGAGCTTGGAATTTATGTTAGACCCGGTGATGAAGATAAATGTGCTTTTGCAATGCAAGCTTTGAAGGACAGCATGAAATGGGACGAGAACATCTACGGTCGCGTATATGATCTTGATGTTTTTAACATCGTTGCCGTTGATGACTTCAACATGGGCGCTATGGAAAATAAAGGCCTCAATATCTTTAATGCCGCCGCGGTACTCGCGTCGCCAGAAACTTCTACGGACATGAACTTCGAACGAATTGAAGGAATTATAGCACACGAATATTTTCATAATTGGACAGGCAACCGGATAACTTGTCGTGACTGGTTTCAATTATGTTTAAAAGAGGGACTTACCGTATTTCGTGATAGTCAATTTACAGCCGATATGCGTAGCGCACCAGTCAAAAGGATTAACGATATTATTGACTTGCGCGCCCAACAATTTCCCGAAGATCAAGGTCCACTTTCTCACCCTGTGCGTCCAGAAAGCTTTCAAGAAATCAATAACTTTTACACCGCAACTGTGTATGAGAAAGGTGCGGAGGTCATCCGTATGCTGAAGATACTAGTCGGTGATACGGCGTACAAAAAGGCAGTGCAGAATTATTTTGATCGTCACGATGGACAAGCTTGCACAATCGAACAATGGCTCGCTTGCTTTGAGACAGTGTTAGAAGATAACACCAAATCTCTTTCATCAAACGCTTTTACCGCAGAAGATATGCCTGCATTCCAGCGCTGGTATAGCCAGCCGGGCACACCAACTGTTTCGATTAAGATGAAACAAAAAGATGACTTACTGACGCTTGATTTTACACAATCTAACGCAAAGTCTGATGGTAAACCCCAAATAATACCAATTCTTTGGGGACTTATCACCTCCGATGGAACAGAACTACTTGATACACAACTTTTTATACTCAAACAAAACCGAGATCGTTTAACGGTAAAGTCACCCCCCAAAAGCGTCCCCTCAATCTTGCGTGGATTTTCAGCCCCTGTCATACTTGACCACACACCTGACAATCCGTTTTTACTGAAATATGATACTGATCCATTCAATCGTTGGGAGGCCGCACGTAGCCTAGCGCGCAACTCACTCATAAGTACAATTACTGAAGGCCGTGGAGTGGATATTGCTTGGCTTGATGGAATGGCAACAGTGCTAAGCGATGAAAATCTTGATCCGGCTTATAGATCTTTGATGTTAGGGCTGCCATCACAATCTGAATTAGCTGCTGATCTGCACCGCCTAGGTCACATTCCGGACCCGGACAATATTTGGGGTGCAATTGATGGACTAAAACAAGCATTATCAGACAATTTGGCTACCAATCTTTTAAAACTATATCTGGACCACCAAGTTACCGACCATTTTATTCCAAACTCAAATCAAGCCGGCGTACGGAGCCTTGGCAATGCTGCACTCTCACTGTTGACACGGCAGGACGGAGGCAAGCAAGCCCAAATTCAATATGACAAAGCCGATAACATGACACAGCAGCTTGCTGCATTGGCTAACTTAATTCGCGCCGGAAAAGGTACCGCAGCTCTCACAAAATTTCAAAAACAATGGAAGCATGACCGACTTGTCATGGACAAATGGTTCAGTCTTCAAGTGACGGAAGCCAGTCCTGATAACGCAGCGGGCAAAGCGAAAACTCTTACCGGACATAGTGCATTTAACTGGAAGAACCCAAACCGGTTTCGTTCCATAATTGGAGCATTATCAAATCATCATGCCGGTTTTCATAACAAAATTGGATTAGGCTATTCATTGGTAGCACAATGGTTGATAATTCTTGATCCAATAAATCCACAAATTGCTGCTCGAATGTGTTCAGCGTTCCAAACTTGGAAGCGTTACGATGGTGTGCGTCAATCCATAATCAAAAATGAACTGGATAAGATTGCCACCACCAAGAATCTCAGTAGCGATACTACCGAGATGATCACTCGTATTCGAGACTTGTAATTGTGCGATAATCATATGCCTCAAAGCAAAACATTCCCTTGAAATCTAAATGAATATTTTCGCGCAACTTACTTTGACACTTCAAAGGTTGCAAATTAACGATACCTCATGGAAGAGTTAGAAATGACCGAACGCCCTGTTTGTTTAATTACAGGAGCTTCGACAGGAATTGGAGCCGCGTGCGCTAGACTTGCCGGCCACGAGTATGATTTAGTCCTGAATTATCGTACCAGCCTTGAGGACGTGTTAGCTGTGCAGAAAGACGTTGAAGTCATGGGCTGCAAATGCCTAATTGTCCAAGGTGATATTGCCGACCCACATGACATTCACAACATCTTTAAAACTGTCGATTCGGAATTTGGACATATTGATGTGCTTATCAACAATGCAGGCATTGTTGATAAGCGGGCGAAACTAACTGAAATGGATCACTCCAGAATTAGTCGAATAATGAATGTTAATGTAATTGGTGCTATGTTAGTTGCCAAAGAAGCGGTATCCAGAATGCAAACTCAAGGTACTGGCGGGGTAATAATCAACATCTCTTCTGCCGCCGCACGCTTAGGAGCGGGCAACCAATATGTTGATTATGCTGCATCAAAAGGAGCCATAGACACTTTTACAAAAGGTCTTTCAGACGAGGTCGCTGGTGACAATATTCGTGTAGTGGCAGTGCGTCCAGGGGTCATCATTACCGATATTCATGGTAAAGGTGGCGAACCCGAAAGGGCGAAACTACTGGGGCCAAAAGTACCAATGCAAAGAGCAGGTTCTGCAGAAGAAGTTGCTGAAGGTATCCTTTGGCTCGCATCCTCAAAAGCCAGCTATGTTACTGGAACAGCACTAGATATCTCAGGCGGGCGTTAATTTAAATGGAGTCGTATTTTTTCGAAAAAAGCTAGAAATAAAATAACTGCACTTATAGTTCTGACTATCTGGGCAGTATTGGGTTTAAGGATTATTTTTTTTGATGCAGCACCATTTTTGATATACGCAGCGGCTATCTTCACAGTGCCTGCAGTCTTTGGTTTTTTTAAAGCCCGAAAATCAGGTTTAATAGTTGGAAAAAAATACAATCAGTTGGTTTTCAAATTACTGTAATGGCTCTATTTCCTTAGAGGCAATTTGTTATGTTCTGCTCGATACAAGACTAGATTTGAACGTGCGCACAACCGGCGCGCTAGTAAATAGACAAATAATTTACTTGCCTTTCGATGTAATTCCTCCATTTAAGCTATTTTCAAAAATACTGTTTGATCGCGGGATACGATTAGAACAGCATCATTTCTCTTTGTTTGGTTTGACCTAAAATTGTTCTGAAATAAGCAATAAGTGCATATTTAAACGATTATGACGGCGAACATATCTATTTCATAAAGGTATAATTTAACCAAATCATAAGAACTTCTTTGATAAAATTTTAAATCGAGTATTTTTTATCACAACAAAAGTGATCTGGGGTTCAGGCCTCTTGCGACATACAGTTAGCTGATTTAAACCGCGAGAGGCTATTGAACAGCAAGGTGGAACAATGCTTGACCTTACATACGAGACTCCAAAACCCAAAGTAATTTCCGGCGCCAAGCACGACTGGGAACTGGTAATTGGAATGGAAGTGCATGCCCAAATTAGTTCCAACGCAAAATTGTTTTCGGGTGCATCAACTGAATTTGGATCCGAGTCTAACTCCAACGTAGCGTTTGTGGATGCCGCTATGCCTGGAATGCTTCCCGTAATTAATGAATACTGTATCGAGCAGGCTGTCCGCACCGGGCTTGGTCTAAATGCCACAATCAACTTGAAATCTGCCTTTGATAGAAAAAATTATTTTTATCCTGATTTACCGCAGGGATACCAAATCAGCCAATTGTATCACCCAATAGTGGGTGAAGGAGAAGTTGTTGTTGAAATGGCCTCCGGTATTGCGCGCCTAGTTAGGATAGAGCGGATCCACATGGAACAAGACGCAGGCAAGTCTATCCATGACATGGACCCTGACATGTCATTTGTTGACCTCAACCGTACCGGTGTTGCTCTTATGGAGATCGTCAGCCGCCCCGATATTCGAGGTCCAGAGGAAGCTGCAGCTTACCTTACTAAGCTTCGTCAAATTCTGCGCTATTTAGGGACATGCAATGGAGACATGCAGTCCGGAGCGATGCGCGCTGACGTTAACGTATCGATTTGCCTGCCAGGACAATACGAGAAATATCAAGAAAATCAGGACTTTAATCATCTGGGTACACGTTGTGAGATCAAGAATATGAACTCTATGAGGTTCATTCAACAAGCAATTGAGGTTGAAGCCCGTCGCCAAATCTCTTTAGTAGAGGAAGGCGGTGTAGTTGAGCAAGAGACGCGGCTTTATGACCCTGACAAAGCAGAAACTCGGTCTATGCGGAGCAAGGAAGAAGCGCATGATTACAGATACTTTCCAGATCCAGACCTGCTGCCATTGGTAATCGAACAAACTTGGGTAGATAATATCAAAAAGTCCTTACCCGAATTACCTGACGCTAAAAAAGCTAGATTTATTGCAGATTTCGGTCTTACTGATTATGATGCGTCTGTTTTGACGTCTGAACTGGATACTGCTTCTTATTTTGAAGAGGTAGCCTTAGGGCGCGACGGCAAGCAAGCAGCTAATTGGGTAATTAATGAGCTGTTTGGCCGCCTCAAGAAAGATGACTGTGACATATCCGACAGTCCTGTCACGCCAATACAACTGGGTGGTATTATTGACCTCATAAGCAATAATGAGATTTCTGGAAAAATAGCCAAAGACCTATTTGAGATTACGTATATAGAGGGTGGTGACCCAGCTCAATTAGTTGAAGAGCGCGGTATGAAGCAAGTCACAGATTCCCGCGCTATTGAGGCTGCTGTAGACAAAATTATAGCAGACAATCCCTCTCAGGTGGACAAAGCTCTGCAAAACCCTAAACTAGCAGGATGGTTTGTAGGCCAAGTTATGAAAGCTACAGGCGGTAAGGCTAATCCAAAAGCGGTTAATGAGATGGTTGTGGATAAATTAAAAATATAAGCGCTGACCCAGATAACCTCAAAAGAGGTTGTAATGGGAAGCCTGGGAAAGAGCCGTCTAGACTACTACAAACAAGATCGCCTCTCGGAGCGTTTTTCGGGATCGACAACGCCAACTACGGCCAGCCTTGCCAGTGTGAACCGCAAAACAGTAGCATTTTATTTTCTCCAGCTGTGCGAAATTATCACTTCGCTACTGGGTATCTTAAATAATTTCAACTTAACAGTAACTTACATAAAGTTGTAATTTATGGTAACAAAATGCTGAAGATGCTCATACGCGCTACTTGGATCGATATCGTTTATCTAGTCTCATATTTGTTATTTTGAAATCACAACAATTTGCGCTCTGCAGTCGTCAGCACAAGTTAGCATTATTGAGTTATCCTTGCTGCAAATAGCCGTTTGTGCATTCGATTTCTCTAGATTCGACCCTTTAAATTTTCCCTGTGACACTTCTACTTGGTACACCGCACCGGAAGCAGATGCACCTACGGCTATCCAATAGGTGGTATCTACCGCCAAATATACAATGCCTTCTGTAAGCAAGACACTAGTGATTGAGGAGAGTTAGCACGCTTTGTAATTAGCAAAACTTTTTCTGTCAGACGACAGAGCTGGAACCAATCTCTCTAATAGGCTCTAATTTTTATTAAATGTGTCTGCAATTCCTCTAAACCGCAAAGGAAACTGTGATGGAGATTGTTACTCTTCTCCACTCTTTGGCGTTTGTGAACTTGCTTCTTTAGTGCCTAATGGAGCTTCTTTTAATCTTGCGAAGGCTAATTTCTTCACCTCAAAACGTTCAATTATTGTTTGATCTTTATGCTGGTGAAATAAACGAACCGTTTGGTTTTGGATCCTTTTATCGCAAAGTATCTGGCAATACGACATACGTCGTAGAATTTCACTTAGAATGCATTGTCACTTTTCAACTAACTGATTTTAACAATCAGAGCTTTCATTTTTATCGGGAGATCCATCACTCAGACGGGTGGTTAGCTACAACAACTGAAACCCTGACACTGCATGTAGATCAATTGGGTTCCCACGTTGCGCAAATGCCAGCCAACATTTTGAAAAAAATTTATCCGTTCATATAAATCACAAAAACCCTGCCCCAACCAGATTAAATTGGCGCAACAATTCAAACCTGCGATGGTAAATAAAAGCCTAAAAAAGCCCAAGAGCATTTTTTGACATTAAGGACTGTCTTAGCCTTTTCACGGCGCCAGCAGACGGTTATGTCCTTCTAAAATTATTTGAAAGGTGATTTATGTCCACTTGGGAATATAAGGTTATACCTGCCCCCAAAAAAGGCACTAAAGTGCGGGGCATAAAAGGTCCAGAAGAGCGCTTTGCTCATACACTCGAGACATTAATGAACGAGATGGGCATCATAGGTTGGGAATTTCAGCGGGTGGAAATACTACCTTCGCTGGAACGTTCAGGGTTGACTGGTACGACAACTGAATGGCGCAATATTTTGGTGTTCCGTCGATCGCGCACCGAAAAAAACTAACAAATTTATACCTGAATTAAGTTAGGACGCCCTACCGTCTAATATAGAGCCAAACTATCAAATAAAATCAACCATAAAGAACGATAGAAAACAATCCGATGCAACACAGAAAAAATTTGAAGAATAAGTTAAAAAGCAACATTTTTATTAAGGATACAAATTTCTTCTGTTGGAAAGCATTTGCGGCAGATGTCTAATGACCAGATACAACGTGGTTTAGAAGCACATTTTGCGCAGCCATGCAAATACTGCTTTTACACTAAAATCAGTTGTACTGAGAGCTAAGTTATGCATGTTAGATTACAAATAAATGTATAATGACAGCGAAGAAATCTCTTATTTATCAAGGTCTAGTGCTAACGCATGAATACGTGCTAATAGATCAGAACCTAAAGCATCATGAACTGCGCGATGCCGAAAAATACGCGTTTTTCCTGCAAATTCTGGGCAGCGCAACATCACATTAAAATGGCTTTCTCCAGCTTCGGGTGCACCTGAATGCCCTGCGTGGCTAGCACTATCGTCAACAACAACAATTTTACGAATATCAAATACGTTGCGTAACTTTTCTTCAATTTCTCGTTTAACAGACATTTTTTTTAAATACCCCTTCAATCTTGCCCATATAAGTTTAAACTCTATCCGCTGAGTCGGAAAGGACCGTTGTAATGCGTAAATCAGACCCATTCGGTTTTGACATGTCGGTTTCATCGGCAAAAAAGAGAAATTCGAGAGGAAGACGAGGGATGTCAGGCGCTTCCGAAACATCAGTTCGCCTTTGCGACCATGACGGATGCACGGAAGCTGGAAAATTTCGTGCACCCAAAGCCCCCGACGTACTAGATGATTTTTTTTGGTTCTGCCAACAACATGTCAGAGAATACAATCTTAAATGGAATTTTTTTGATAGCACAACGGAAGCGGAAATTAATGCACAACAATCGAAAGATAAAGTTTGGGAGCGGGCAACCAAACCGATGGGGGACCCTGAAGCGCGCGCTTGGGCTCGGCTCGGCATTGAGGATCCTCATCAAGTGCTGGGTAAAAACAGCACTCAGAACCCCGGGCGAAACGGACCCGGAGGTGGCCGCAAACTACCGCCAACTGAAAAACGGGCCATCGAAATTTTGGATGCTGCATCTGCAGAGACAAAAACAGAAGTCCGCAAGGCATATAAAGCGCTTATTAAGGTATTGCACCCAGACATGAACGGTGGAGACCGAAGTCAGGAAGAACAATTGCAAGAAGTTGTCTGGGCTTGGGATCAGATCAAAGGCAGCCGTAATTTTCGGGATAAATAGCTTGATAGTATCACCACTTAAAAATGTACCTTTGAGCATGCAAATACTAGCTCTTTCCCTTGCCCTTTTTGGATATATGATGCACGACGAGGTCTGCGTGTTCTGTACACACAAATAATTGTATAAGGGATAAAAAAATGATTGAGAGCGGAATAGATATCAACGCAAAAACAAGCGAGGAAATCTCTGTCCGTGAGGTATTTGGTATTGATACTGACATGACGGTGAGAGGTTTTGCTGACCGCACTGAGCGAGTACCAGATTTAGATAGCACATACAAATTTGATCCCGATACAACTCTGGCTATTCTTGCAGGGTTTTCGCACAATCGTAGAGTGATGATCCAGGGTTATCACGGTACTGGAAAATCAACTCACATAGAACAGGTGGCAAGCCGCTTGAACTGGCCAACAGTACGAGTTAACCTAGACAGCCATATCAGCCGTATTGACTTGATCGGTAAAGACGCAATTAAACTGAGGGATGGTAAGCAGGTCACTGATTTTCAGGAAGGTATTTTACCTTGGGCGTTGAGTACCCCCACAGCAATTGTTTTTGATGAATATGATGCCGGTCGGGCAGATGTAATGTTCGTAATCCAGCGCGTACTCGAGGTAGACGGTAAACTGACTTTGTTGGATCAGAATAAGGTTATAAAACCACACCCATACTTTCGCATATTTGCAACTGCAAATACTGTTGGTCTTGGTGATACAACTGGCCTTTATCATGGCACACAACAGATCAACCAGGGCCAAATGGACCGTTGGTCTCTTGTAGCAACACTTAACTATTTGAGTATTGATGCCGAGACCGCCATAGTGTTGGCAAAAAACCCAAATTATAACACTGCTGAGGGCAGAAAGATTATCAAGCAGATGGTGACAGTAGCTGATTTGACGCGTACAGCTTTCATGAGTGGTGATCTATCCACAGTTATGTCTCCCAGAACGGTAATCGCTTGGGCTCAAAACGCCGATATTTTTCGCAATATTGGTTACGCCTTTCGCCTAAGTTTTCTGAATAAATGCGATGAGTTAGAACGACAGACAGTAGCTGAGTTTTACCAAAGGTTATTTGATGAAGAACTACCGGAAAGCGCAGCTAGCGTAAGTTTAGGTTAATCCAATGAAGTTTCACTAAATAAAATAAGATCGTTTGACCAAGCTGTTTGGAGCTTTTATGTCCAATAACTCCGACAACCCCGCTGATCAATTCAAGAAAGCCCTCGCGGAGGCCACGAAAGTGCTGGCTAATGACCCCGAGTTAAACGTGAGTTATTCGGTTGATCCATCAGGCGTTTCAGGCGACGCAATGCGCTTACCTCAGGTTAGCCGTAGAATGACGCGGGACGAAGTGATGTTAGCGCGCGGTACTGCCGATGCACTTGCCTTACATCGCCGGTATCATAATGGACAAACTCACGCTCGATATTCACCACAGGGCGAGTTGGCGCGTGATCTTTATGAAGCTATGGAAACAGCACGTTGCGAAGCGGTTGGTGCACGTGACATGCCAGGAACCGCTGGAAATATCGACGCTAAAATTAAGAACGATGCTATCCGTAAAGGCTACGATCAATGTAATCAGGCCAGTGAAATTCCGCTGGCTACTGCTGCAGGCTATCTTATCCGACATTTAGCCACAGGGCGCAGCCTTCCTACAGGTGCAGAAAATGCTATGGAGCTCTGGCGAGGCTTTATAGAAGATCATGCTGGCGGCACACTACAAGAACTTAACGAAAAATTAGAAGATCAATCAGCATTCGCTCGCTTTGCCAGACAGATGATAAGTGACCTCGGTTACGGCGATCAATTAGGCGAAGATCCCGATCAGTTTGACGACGAGCAGGATGATAAAGCCGAAGAAGGCCAACAAGAAGATCAAGAGCCGGACAGTACCGGTCAAGATGAACAGGAGCAAGAAAACGAAGAAGGAACGCCAGAACAGTCTCAAGAAGAACAACAGGATGCATCTCAAGCACAGGTTTCGATGGACGACATGGCGGATCAAGAAACTGGTGAAGAAGCTGAGATGCCGGAAGGTGAAGCTCCATTTGAACCCCCAGCCCCACAACCGGTGTCAGAAGCAGATCCTGATTACAAAATTTACTATGATGTCCATGACGAAGAAATTCGAGCTGAAGATTTAGCTGAGCCAATTGAGTTGGAGAGATTACGCGCCTATCTCGACCAACAGCTGGAGCCACTGAAAGGAGCAGTTGGTCGCTTGGCAAATAAATTGCAGCGCCGTCTGCAAGCGCAGCAAAACCGCTCATGGGAGTTTGACATGGATGAGGGTACCCTAGATGCAGGTCGCCTAGCAAGAATTGTTGCTAATCCAACGACCCCACTTTCTTTTAAAGTGGAGAAAGATACGGAATTCCGTGATACTTGCGTAACGTTATTATTAGATAACTCAGGCTCCATGCGTGGACGCCCTATCTCGATCGCAGCAATCTCTGCAGATGTTTTGGCGCGGACCTTAGAGCGTTGCAATGTGAAAGTTGAAATTCTTGGATTTACTACTCGCGCTTGGAAAGGCGGCTTAGCTCGCGAAAAATGGTTAAACGACGGACGTTCAACTCAACCAGGGCGCCTGAATGATTTACGGCATATTATTTATAAATCTGCTGATGCGCCATGGCGTCGAGCACGGCCTAATCTTGGATTGATGATGAAAGAAGGCTTACTTAAAGAAAACATAGACGGAGAAGCCCTTGAATGGGCCCATCGTCGGATAGTAGGCCGCCCCGAGTCTCGCAAAATTCTTATGGTGATTTCAGATGGTGCTCCAGTGGATGATAGCACGTTGTCAGTTAATCCAGCAAATTACTTAGAAAAACATTTGAGAGATGTAATTGCAATGGTAGAACGTAAGCGCCAAGTTGAATTATTAGCCATAGGCATCGGCCATGATGTGACACGTTATTATGATCGGGCAGTTACAATTACGGACGTAGAGCAGTTAGCAGGCGCAATGACCGAACAGCTAGCAGCTCTTTTTGATAGTGACCCACGAGCGCGTGCGCGCGCAATGGGAATGCGCAGAATAGCTTGATGCTGTTTCTTAGGCATTTTTTATATTTAAAAAGGAACTTCGAATGTTTCAAAGCTTTGAGGTAACTGCACGCCCTGAGCAGGGCCCACCCCGTTTAAAAGAAATTCGTTCGCAACTAAAAACCGCAGGCCTTGATGGATATTTAATTCCACGAGCAGATGCCCATCAAGGCGAATATGTATCAGCTCACGACGAGCGTTTGGCTTGGCTTACTGGTTTTACAGGTTCAGCAGGGTTTTGCGCTGTTTTAAAAAACATTGCTGGAGTTTTTGTCGATGGGCGGTATCGAACGCAAGTAAAGTTACAAGTTGCTACTGAATATTCTCCCGTTTCTTGGCCAGAAATATCTCTTGCTAATTGGTTGATGGAACAATTGCCTGAAGGTGGACGGATTGGATTCGATCCGTGGTTGCACACGCCAAAACAAATTGCCGAAATAAATAATGACTTGGAAAATTCCAAAATATTGCTCACACAATATGATAATTTAGTTGACCGAATTTGGAAAGATCAACCACTTCCAGCATCAGAAGCAGTAAAGGCGCATCCCATTGAATTTGCTGGTGAAAATCATTCGAGTAAAAGATCGCGTCTTGGTGATATTTTACGTGCAAACGGCTTTGCATCTGCCGTAATTACATTACCAGATAGCTTATGCTGGTTACTGAACATTCGTGGTGCAGATATTCCTCGTAATCCCATTGCCCAAGGGTTTGCTGTTTTGCATCAGAACGGGGCGGTTGATTTGTTTATGGACCCAAATAAACTGATACAAGTGTATGCACACCTCGGCCCAGAAGTAACTTGTCATAAAATAGGAAGCTTCCTTTCGTATCTTGAAACCCTTAAAGGTCCCGTTTGTATTGATAAATCATCAGTGCCAGTTCGCGTTGCAGATGTTCTTGGCGATCGGGGGGGATGGGGGGTTGACCCTTGTGCACTCCCAAAGGCTTGCAAGAATATAGCGGAAATTGAAGGTAGTGCAGAAGCACATTTGCGCGATGGCGCCGCTGTTGTTGAATTGCTTGCTTGGCTAGACAGTAAAGAGCCAAACACTCTAAGAGAAATACAAGTCGCTACACAACTTGAGCATATGCGACGACGCGATAATTCCCTTCAAGACATCAGTTTTGAAACAATCGCAGGAACCGGTCCAAACGGTGCCATCATGCATTATCGTGTTACTGAAGAAACCGATAGCGTATTGCAGGATGGGCAGTTGATTGTCCTCGATAGTGGTGGGCAATATCTTGATGGCACAACAGACATTACCCGTACCATTTCAATAGGATTACCACCTTCAGAGGCCTGTGCGGCCTTCACAAGAGTTTTAATGGGAATGATTGCCATATCAAGATTACGTTGGCCTAAAGGATTGGCGGGCCGCGATATTGAAGCAATTGGCCGTGCCCCGCTATGGTATGCTCATCAAGACTTCGACCACGGTCTGGGGCACGGCGTAGGCGCCTACCTTTCGGTACATGAAGGTCCTCAAAGACTGAGCCGTGCCAGCCAAGTACCAATTGAACCAGGCATGATCCTATCAAACGAGCCAGGATATTATCGTGAAGGAGAGTTTGGGATCAGAATAGAAAACCTGATTGTCGCCAAAGAAGCTAGCACATTACCAGGCGGGGATGAACATCGGCAAATGCTGCAGTGGCGTACTTTAACATACGTACCGATGGATAAACGGCTCATTCTCTCAAACATGTTAGACGCAGATAGCAAAGCGTGGATTAACAACTACCATGCTGAGACACTTAATAAAATTGGCCCAAGGGTATCAAAAAGTGCTTACGATTGGTTGAAGCTTGCAACAAAACCGCTGTAACACTAAGCTATTTTATCACAAAACCGTTATCAATAAGAACCGATCAACTATGTTCTTCAGCTGCAGTTGCTGCCAAAGCTCCAGTATATACTTTCAGAGCATCGACTTGGAAAAGCGCACCCTGAAGCTCCGGTGCATTTTCATCACCAGTTAATGTAACAACAGGAATGAAAGATACCATTGTTCGATCAAAAATGGGTAGGGCGGCCTCCAAAGTTGCATTGGCATCAATATAAATTGCACCATTAATCATCTGCCAACACAGGCTTTCATTAGCAGCTTGTGGGTGATCTTTTTTGCGCATTACTTTACCCACGATAAACGTTGCCGGAAGATATGCTTGTGGGCCAGCAGCAAGGTGAACTCCGCGTCGCTCTAGCTGCGTCAAAAAGAAACTTCGATCTACCAAACGTGATGAGAGCGCAGTTGAAATCGAGACTGCAATCATAACGGCCAATCCTGTTTGCCAGTCGCCTGTCAATTCAAACACAATTAAAGTAGTGGAAATTGGTGCTCCTAACACAGCCGCTGCAACGGCACCCATTCCGGCCAAAGCATAGAGGGTCACTGAGCCAGAAATATCCGGAAGCCATCCAGTTGCAATTAATCCAAAGGACAACCCAGTTAATGCCCCCAACATCAGCGACGGCGAAAACACGCCTCCTCCCATGCGACCAGCCATCGTGATTGCCACAGCGGCAGTTTTGAGAACCGCAAAAACAAGAACATCATTCAAAGCCAACTGACCAGTTAGTGCTAGCGTAGTCGTTTCATAGCCCACACCAATGATATGTGGATAAAAAATGGCTAATAATCCTAAGATTGCTCCAGATATTACAGGGCGTAGCCAACGCGGCATTTTAGTCCGCTCTTGCAATTTAGTCCCTAAATCGTCTGTCCAAAAAATTGCACGCATCAGTATAACAGCGACCAAGCCTGAAACTAAACCAAGAGCCAAAAAGGCCGGTAACTCCCAATAAAAGGCCAATGCATTTGTTTTTGTTAGCTCAAATTCTGTAATTCCACCGAATTCAAGTCGATTAATTACAGTGCCAGCAACACTCGCGATAACTATCGGAGCAAAGGCATGCACTGCAAAATGACGCAGTACTACTTCCAGTGCGAAAAGAGCACCAGCAATTGGCGCATTGAAGCTGGCAGACACTGCCGCAGCAACAGCACAGCCTAATAAATCACGTCCGGTAATCCCATCCGCTTTGATCCAACGCGATACCTTGGTAGAGATTACTGCAGCAATGTGAACTACAGGTCCTTCTCTGCCTGTAGAACCACCAGAAGATAAAGTGATCAAACTCGCTAATGCGGATGCCATACCAGCCCTTGTTCCCACCTGCCCATCACGCAATGCAGCACCTTCAATCACATCTGCAACACTGCGAACAACTGCATCTTTAGTGAACCAATGGAGAATAATACCGGTCAATAGTCCACCAAAAATTGGAATAATCAAGATTAAGTACCACGGCAAAGATGAAGCAAAGCTAGCGAGATTATGAACATCATCTGTCCCATAAACCCAAGCTTGGAGCCCTTCGATGCCTTTACGAAAAAGTAGGGCTGCAAAACCGGCCACAATCCCAACAGCAAGTGCGATAAACCAAAACTGAATTTGGCTTGGTCCCTGACGACGCAGGAGGGACCAGCCAACTGCGCAGGCTGTAACGACCTGATTTAACTTTTGGAGAAAAAAACGGCGCAGAGATATGGACATAAAGTGCTTTTTGCAAAAAATAATTTTATTGTTTTGTCATAGGCTATGTCTTGTTATGTGGAAAGCCCACCACAAATAAGTTTCCCAAAGAAACTAACTGATTAATCCAAAAGGACTCTTGCGGCATCACGAGCCTGATCTGTAATAACATCACCGGCCAACATGCGTGCTATCTCATCTACGCGATCAGACTTAGTTAGGGGAACTACAATAGATTTTGTCTTACCTTTCGAAACTAATTTTTCTACACGCAAGTGGTGTGTACCCAACGCCGCAACTTGTGGCGAATGCGTTACGACCAGTACCTGCCCAGATTCAGCAATTGACGCAAGGCGACGCCCAACAGCATCTGCCGTTGCCCCTCCAACACCTCTATCAATCTCATCAAAAATCATTGTCAGACCCATTTGGCTTTTTGTAAGGCAAACCTTAATTGCGAGCAGGAACCGACTTAGCTCACCACCTGATGCAATTTTATTAAGTGGCCCAGAAGGTGCTCCTGGGTTAGTCGCCACAGTAAAAGTTACAGCGTCAATACCACCTTTTGTAGCAACGTCATTTGAAATTTGGGTGATAAAAACTGCTTGTTCCATTTTGAGCGGCATAAGTTCCACCATTACTGCCTTATCAAGTTTTTTAGCAGCTTTTTTACGCTCAGCTGATAATGACGCTGCTGCCTTTTCATAAGCCGCATCAGCAAAGTCCCTATGGGATTTCAGACTAGAAAGTTTAGCATCACTGGCATCCAAAGACGCTAGTTTAGCGCGCAAATCATCGGCGAATGCCGCTAACTCATCAGGAATAATTTGGTGTTTGCGTGACAAGTCACGAATGGCGAATAATCTTTCTTCAGCATCTTCCAACTCAGATGTATTAAAGCTCAATCGGTCCATTGCAGTTGCAATCCCCTCCAAAGCTTCGTCTAGATCAATCATAACCCGACCCAAGGCTGACAATGGCCCATCGAGCAAGCTATCTGCTTTTTCGGCAGCACCATCCAACCACTTGAAAGCGTCGCTAACCGCACCTTCAGCACCTTCATTACCTAAAGATTGATAAGCGCGACGTACATGATCACGTACTTGTTCAGCACTTTGCATCAGACGACGTTTTGTATCAAGCTCTCCATCCTCGCCTGGTCTAGGATCTAAAACATCCAATTCTGCAACAGCATGGCGTAGATATTCCTCCTCTGCCCTGACAACACTCATTGCATCTTCCGCTGACTTCAGAGCTTTGCTAGCCTTTTTGGCTTTTTGCCATGTGATCTCAGTATTTGCCCGAGCCTCATCAAGCCCTGCAAACTCATCCAAAATATCACAATGCCCGCCAGGGTTCAGTAAGCCTCGATCATCATGCTGACCATGCAATTCTATCAACTTTTCGGACAAGGCACGTAAAATTTCACCAGAACAACGCCGATCGTTTACCCACGCTGTTTTGCGTCCCTCAGCAGTATTAACCCGACGCAAAATTAATTCATTACAACGCGGCAAACCCGCATTATCTAAAATAAATTGTGCTGGGTGATCCTCCACCAAATCGAACCATGCTAAGACTTCTCCCTGAGCCGCACCGTGACGTACAAGATCAGCACGCCCCCGCCAACCTAGAACAAAGCCCAAACAGTCCAAAAGAATTGATTTTCCAGCACCGGTCTCACCAGTCAATACATTTAAACCAGGCTGGAATGTAAGCTCCAGTCGGTCAATTATTAACATATCTGATATTTCAAGTCCGCGCAGCATACTCGTTCACCAAATTGGCCTTCGCCAATACGACAGTTAAATCCAACGACCCTTAATCATCTGACGATACACCTGCCTCAACCATCCGTCACTAAGCATTGAAGGTTTTAGCCCCTTGCCTGCAAGCAACTTATAGCTATCCTGATACCAATCAGTTGATTGATAATTATACCCAAGAATTGCTGCTGCAGTCTGCGCCTCTGCTGTCAAACCAAGCGATAAATAACTTTCAACAAGGCGATGCAGGGCTTCCGGCGTATGACTTGTAGTTTGAAAATCCTCTACCACAACACGAAATCGATTTATCGCAGCAGTGTACCGACCACGTTTTAAATAATAACGTCCAATCTCCATCTCTTTACCCGCCAAGTGATCAAAAGCGAGGTCAAATTTTAAAATCGATGACTTAGCATACTCACTGTCGGGATAACGTTCAATTACTTCGCGCAAAGCCTGAAGTGCTTGGAAGGTAAGTCCCTGATCCCGCCCAACTTCATCAATTTGATCATAATAACTCAAGGCCAGAAGGTATTGAGCGTAGGCTGCATCGTCATCATCGGGATAAAAGTCTATAAACCGTTGTGCTGCTGACCGGCTGTTCGGATAATCCTTATCACTATGATATGAGAATGCTTGCATAATTAATGCTCTACGCGCCCAATCAGAATACGGATACAGCCGTTCAATTTCAGAAAAGTAGTATGCTGCTTCACTAGCGTTGCCATTATCCAGCTCAAATTCTCCACGGCCAAAAATTTGTTCGGCTGTATAATTATCAAGTGGAATTTCTTTTTTATTAAATAAACCACCCGTAGTTGGACGGCCATTACCACCACAAGCTGCAAGCACAGCCACTATAGCCATAACTAAAGTCAGCCTTGTCATGGAATTGCTCCAGTTCATGCCTTACCGCCCCCAACGATGCCATACGCCACCCATTATCCGGGCTGTCACTTTACTCTCTAGCACACAAATTCCAGCGGAGAAAATGACGAATTCACTATAAATCATACAACAACAGGAATCTCTTCCCAAACAAGGCCAAAGCCGGGCAAACGCTCTGTAATTCTTCTATCACATGTAATCATCCTAGTAGCTCCAGATGTTGTAAACAATTTATTAAGTAATCTGTTAGTAAGCGAATGCCCTGCCCGCACTCCGGTGTAGTGTCCAATTAATGGGACTCCAGCCAAAGCCAGATCACCTACAGCATCAAGCATTTTATGACGCAATGGTTCATCTGGATGGCGTAATCCTCCAGGGCTGGCAACTAAAGCACCATCAAAAACTACCGCATTATCGCCTGGACTTCCACCAAGAGCCTTACCATTAGCCTGCATCCTATCAATATCGCCCTTACAGCAAAATGTACGGCTATCACAAAGCTCACGGGCGAAGCTACTATTAACCAATCTCAAGGATTTATATTGGCTACCGATAGCGGAATCATCAAAATTGATTTGAAAATCAATACGTAAACAGTCAAAAGGGACTAACGTTGCTGTGGAACCTCCGGACATAATTGAAACAGGCTTTAATACTTCCAGCGCATGCACCGGCACCGAGAGGACACGTAGACCGCACCGAACAAGCCCCCGCACAAAAGCTAGAGCAGATCCGTCTAAAATTGGCACCTCTGGCCCATCGATCTCAATCAAAGCATTATGTACCCCACAGCCTACAAGAGCAGCCAACAAGTGCTCCACCGTACTTACTGTGACCCCATCTTTATTTGCTAGGGTTGTACAAAGGGAAGAAGGCTGAACTGCATCCCAACGGGCCTGCACCAAATTGTTACCGACGCTTATATCTGTTCGACAAAACCAAAAGCCCTGATCAGCCATTGCGGGACAAATTGTCAATTGAGCCAACCTTCCTGTGTGCAAACCCAGCCC
>Ga0233438_10000433_pt1 | contig 53652 bp, 43 predicted proteins | sample SI_123_September_FD_182720 | JGI IMG/M metagenome (GOLD analysis project Ga0233438, IMG submission 182720) | Seawater microbial communities from Saanich Inlet, British Columbia, Canada - SI_123_September2016_10_MG | ecosystem: Environmental > Aquatic > Marine > Inlet | place: Canada: British...
TAAAAAGAGGAACATTAAGTTCCTCATTTTCAGTGTATTAAATTTGTATTAGTCGGGATGACAGGATTTGAACCTGCGACCCCACGCACCCCATGCGTGTGCGCTACCAGGCTGCGCCACATCCCGTGGTCCATTTCTTGTCGGGGTGGCAGGATTCGAACCTGCGACCTCCTGCTCCCAAAGCAGGCGCGATGACCGGGCTACGCTACACCCCGAAAAATTGTAGGCAAATATACTATTTAATCTTTGAGTGTAGTAGCTTTTTTTTAAAGAGTTCTATCCTTCTCTTTTTCATCACCTTAGTACTCTTTTTTCTCGATTTCTAGGCCGTCTTCGTCTATGTTGACTTTGATCACGGTATTATCATCAGAGAGATTAATCTCTAGACTATCCTCGTCAAAGTGCATTTCTCCATTAATTTTATCGCAATCTTGACAGATTAATTCTCCATTTTGCATTTGCCATAAATGTCCAGCGACTCGTTTGCGATAAAAGTCTTGATTGTTTTTGATTTTATGTGATAAGAAAGTGCCAAGATCATTGTCGATAAAAAGATATTTCCCTTCTGGGACACTTAAATTAAGTCTTACACTTTCTGGTTTGTTCTTGTGATTAAGAGGCGATAGCCAAAAATCATCGATCATCAATTTATTGTCATAGTAATCAAGGTTGTAGTCAATCACTTCGGTGGTTTTACTGGCTTTTGATTGACTCCATCCTTTTGCGTTTTTTTCAATGGTCATTGCTAGGGTATTGTCTTTGCTTTCTGTGATCAACAGACGGATGTTATTGTCAAGTCTATACTTTTCTCCTGATTCATTTTCCACCAGGGTAAACGGATTAAAAACCGTAACAGTTTCACGATACTTATGATCTTCGTTGAGGTAGATTTTAAGGGTGTCTTGTGTTTGTTGTTTCCATACTATATTTTGTGTGCTTTTAGCATTTATTGCAAAAGATTTTGACTCTATTACTCCAAACACCATCAAGGTAATTAAGGATAAAATCCAAAGATCCAAAAGTACCAGTTTTGAAAGTCGACTCATGACAGATTTATTTTGCGATAAAAGTTGAAGTCCCAGGGTAAATAAAAAGATAAAGGGGATCCCAACGATCAAGAGTGCAAAAAATCCTAAGATAAATACTGGGATGTCTAAAGAAAGGCCAAATTGCATGATTTCTTTTGGAACCATTGCAGAAAATGCGCTTCCCACGACTGTGCTAAAAAAAATGACTAGCAGCACTATACTTGACATAAAGAGTAGAAATACCCCAATTAGCAGGGTGAGCAGTTTGACCACGCCTCTGGCTAACTTTAGAAGTAAATCTGAAAAATATTTTGACTTTTTTTTTAATTGATTCCCTAAATTTTCATAGTCGACATCTTTGACTTTATCTCCAACTTGATCGATCTCTTCTTTGATCTTTTTTTTAATGGTAGAGACATTAACGGGTTCTCCTTTCATCATTAATTTATCGGCTGTTGTTTTTGCTTCTTGGATAAGAATCCATAATAAAATATAGACTAGAACAACTCCGCCCACAGATGAAAAGAAAAGGATTAGCATGATCAACCTAGTCCAGGAACTGTCGAGTCCTACATAGTGGCTTAATCCTCCTGCAACCCCGCCTAAAAATCGATCGTCTGGATCTCTAAAGAGCTTTTTAGGGCCATTGTATTGAGAAGAAGTTTCTGTAGGTTCTTCTTCCCCGGCAAGGTCTTCTGGAGTGCCCAGGGTTTCGATAACTTGCTCTACATCTGCAACAGAAATGACGTACAAATTGTCTTTTTTGAGTTCGGTGAATAATTCTGCAATTCGGACTTCGATGTCTTCTAAGATATCTTTTGCTCCCTCGGTGTTTTTAAATAAACGTTCGAGTTTTTCTAAGTAGTTTTTGAGAAGTGAATAGGCGTTTTCATCTAAAGAAAACAAAGTTTGTGCTAAGTGTATATTGGTTGTTTTATTCATGATTTTATTTTTTGATTAGGGTGTTAACGGCATTAGATAGGTCACTCCAAGAGGTGTTGAGTTCTTTTAAAAAGGCTTTGCCTTCTTTAGTAATGGTAAAATATTTTCTAGGGGGGCCTGCATTAGATTCTTCCCAGCGGTATTCAAGTAGTTGTGCGTTTTTGAGTCGGGTGAGTAAGGGGTAGAGGGTTCCTTCTACCACCAATAGTTTGGATTTTTTTAATCCTTTTAGAATTTCAGAGGAGTATTTGGGCTTTTTATCAATTATTGATAAAATGCACAGCTCTAGAATTCCTTTTCTCATTTGTGCTTTTGTGTTCTCTATGTTCATAAAGGCTAGTATTGATTTGAGTACTTTCTTTTGCAAAGATAAGTATAAAAGATAGTATTATGCAATACATAGTACATATTTTAACATTTCTACAACAAGTTTGCGTTGTATTAAAAGATAAGTTTGTTTCAATCCAATCCATTATGAACCAACTTGAATTCTACAAAACAGTCTTGCAAAAAGTTAGTTTTGACGCAGTACTTTTCAAAAAAGAGTATGTCAAAGCATTATGTGATTTATCGGCTTCTGACAAATTGAAATTAATGTGGTGGTGCAATAAAGAATACCCTGCTTCAGTATTAATACATGAGGTTTGATTTTAGGGACTTACGATTTTTACATTTTCAATTACGATGGCACCTCTTATAATCCCTTCTATGGTTTTTTGTAAAGCATCAACAATTTGAATTTTCAATTGACTTTTAGGGTAGACAAGGCTAATTTCTCTTGCCGGTGGAGGGGCTTGAAAATGTTTTAGTTTGTCTTTGTTTTCTCTTGAGAGTGTTAGGGTGTTTAGATAGGGAACAAGGGTCATGCCTAGGCCTTCATTGGATAAGTTAATCAAGGTTTCAAAACTTCCGCTTTTTAAATCAAAAGGGCTGTTTTTCTTTAGATTACAGAAAGACAAGGCTTGGTTGCGAAAACAATGTCCTTCTTCTAATACAAGTATGTTTTCATCTAAAAGATCTTCTTGTACTAATTTTTCTACTTTACTAAGACGGTGTTGCTCTGGGATGTATCCTACAAAAGGTTCATAATAGAGGGGACGTTCCTCTATATTGTCGTATTTAAGCGGGGTGGCCGCGATCCCTGCATCAATTTTTCCTTCTTTGAGTTGGACAATAATGCTGTCTGTGGTCATCTCTTGAATCTTAAGATTGATCTTAGGGTATTTTTTGATAAAAGTATTTAAGAACATAGGGAGTAAGGTGGGCATCACGGTAGGTATTATGCCTAGTTTAAATTCCCCACCAATAAAGCCTTTTTCTTGTGCGACGATATCATCCATTCTTTTTGCTTCTGCTAGGATGCTTCTGGCTTGGTTGAGGATCTGTTCTCCAACTTTAGTAAGTCGAATGGGTTTTTTTGCGCGGTTAAAGATTTGAACCCCTAATTCATCTTCAAGTCTTTGGATTTGCATACTTAAAGTAGGTTGGGTAACGAATATTTTTTCTGCCGCTATGGTAAAGTTGCCTGCTTCGGCTACGGCAATCATGTAGGAGAGTTGGGTAAGTGTCATATTATAATTATTTATACTTTTTCAAATATAATAAGAAAACATGATATAATCTCTTTATTCCACTATTTTAACACGCATTTTAATGTTGTCAATTGGTGCTTCACGACTATCGATTTCTTGTGCGCAAATAGCGTCGACGACTTCCATACCCTGAATGACTTTTCCAAAGGGGGTGTAGTTTCCGTCAAGGTGATATGCGCCTCCTTTTTGTTGGACAATAAAGAACTCATAGGGGGAAGCTAAACGATGAGGATTGTCCATCTCGCTACTGGGCATGGAGACTATTCCGCGATGGTGTTTTAATCCTTTTTTAACGTCTGGTGGCAGTAAGTAGCGCCCTATCATGCGTCTTTTTTTACTGGTGTTGGGGTGGTCAGAATTTCCTCCCTGAATCACAAAATTAGGGACCACACGATGGAAAAAAGTGTCGTTAAAATACCCTAAGCGAGTCAGATAGATAAAATTTGCTTTGTGGTAATGTGCATCATCAAATAGTTCAATTGTGATGTTGCCAAAACGAGTGGAGATTTCTACCTGACTAGGGAGTTCTTGTTTTTGATATTCAAATAGAAATGGGATGGCGTTGTCTTCATTTAAGAGGAGAGAGGGTTCCGCTAAAAGGAGGGGCTTTTTTTTAGGCATGACTACTTTTGGGGTAGAGATTACTTTTGATTTTGGAGTGGGCTTTTTTGAAGTGGGGGAACAAGCCATCCCAAAAATTAGTAGTATTATTATGCTATAGAATTTTCTTGAAAACATATGTCATTAGATTACCTCGCGCAATTAACCTCAAAAATAGGTGAAATTCCAAAACCTGGCTTGACTGCGCAGCTTAAAATGGCTCCGCCGCAAAGATTTGGAACAAAAGACACTTTACTCGAGGTGCCCAAAAATGCCAAGAAGGCAGCGGTACTGATGTTGCTTTATCCTGATAGAAATAGCCGAATAAACTTTTGTTTAATTCAGCGCACGACCTATGATGGGAAGCATTCTGGACAGATTAGTTTTCCCGGGGGAAAAAGAGAAGATGGAGATCGTGACTTTTGGGCGACAGCCCTGCGCGAAAGTCAAGAAGAAGTAGGGGTAGATCCTGCTACAATACAATTGATTACAGATTTATCTACTACTTATATTCCACCTAGTAATTTTTATGTGTACCCTTTTATAGCTTATACAGATAAACGACCTGATTTTATTGCAGAAGAAGGGGAAGTGGATCATGTGATTGAAGTGCCATTAGCTGATCTTTTAGGGGAAAATGCTATACAAGATGGATGTATCACAGCTTCTTATGCTTCAAAGGTAGTTGTCCCGATGTTTGTTTTTGGTGAATATCGCGTGTGGGGAGCCACTGCAATGATTTTATCAGAAGCAAGGGAAATGATCCACTTAGCTAAATAATACTATATTTACTCGATTTTAGAATTGTATGAAGTTGTATGATAAGACCCCGTTTGGTCAGTATCTTTTCTTAAAAAGAATGTTGATACGCTACCTAGGCTTTCTTACCCATAGAAGGTATAGGGGATTTAATGAGTTAAATATTGAAGGTTCTGAGGTGATTAAGCAGTTGCCAGATACCAACGTGCTGTTTGTTTCTAATCACCAGACTTATTTTGCCGATGTTGTCGCGATGTTTCACGTGTTTAATGCGAGCCTTCATGGGAGGATCGACAGCATTAAAAATGTTGGCTATTTATGGCACCCTAAACTCAATATTTACTTTATCGCTGCTAAAGAGACCATGAAAGCTGGTTTGCTACCACGAATATTGGCTTATGCTGGTTCTATTTCAATAGAGAGGACCTGGCGCGATTCAGGGAAAGATGTACAGCGACAAGTTAAAATGAGTGATATTTCTAATATAGGACGAGCGCTGGATGATGGGTGGGTTATTACCTTTCCTCAAGGAACAACAACCCCTTTTAAACCCCTGCGTAAAGGAACTGCTCATATCATTAAAAAATACAAGCCAGTTGTAGTCCCAATCGTTATTGACGGTTTTAGAAGATCATTCGATAAAAAAGGTCTCTTGATCAAGAAGAAAGGAATTCTTCAATCGATGATCATCAAAGAACCCTTAGAGTTTGATTATGAAAACGAATCGATGGAGTCGATTATCGAAAAGCTCGAGTATGCAATTGAGCAACATCCTTCTTTCTTGAAAGTGTTGACACCAGAAGAAATCGAAGAGCAAGAGTCTTTAAATAAGCAGAGGGAGTGGTAGCTTAATCTCCTATTTCAAGTAATTCTTTTTCGTTGTTTTTTAAGGGGCGCAAGAATCTTCCATAAACAAAGTAATACAGGAGTCCAAAAATCCCTAAAATCACTGCAATTACTAAACCGATTACAAATAACATCGTCAATATAGAGCTGTTTTCTTCTTGAAAACCTATCATGGTTTTATCGAGTTGAAGGGCAGATACTAAAACTACTATGGTAAAGACAATTAATATTGCCACATTGAAGTAAAAGTATTGATTGACGGCACGGCGGGTATTTAAAATAGCGCTTAGATGGTCTTTAAGCGAATCTGCCACAGAGATTTTCTTATAATTCTGGAAGAATCGCCACATAAAATAAATCAGTAAAGCATACCCTAATACAGTTGTGATAATACTGAATTCGAATAAATTTAGGCTTTTGTAATAATCAAAAGAGTCCAGATAATTAGGGACTAAAAGTGGGAAACTCAAATACAATATAAACTCTACTATACTCAAGTAGAAAATCCATTTAATTGAGTAGGTAGATTTCTTTTGTAAGAAACCTTTAATGTCTTCTTTAGAGAAGCTATGACTAAAGTCTTGCTCAGACCATTTGTTTTTTAAATCCTCAAGCTCCTTCATGCTATTCTTGCTTTATCATTTTCTTTAATCGCTGTTTAATTCGATTCATTTTTACCCGAGCATTTACAGCAGAAATCCCTAGTGTTTCTGCAATCTCTTTATATCGTTTGTTTTCTAGGTACAAAAGAACGAGTGCTTTGTCAATTTCAGAAAACTTTTCTATTTCTTCACACAACCAGTTTAATTGCTCATCAATAACTGGGTCATAATCATCGAGTTCTATGCCGTTAATTTCCTCATTAATCTCATAGGTGTCTATTCGTTTTTTATTTTTCCTATAGAGTGTAATGGCAGTGTTTAAACCAACACGATACATCCAAGTAGAGAACTTAGATTTTCCTTCGAAACGATCAAAAGATTGCCATAGTTGAATAGAAATTTCCTGGAAAAGATCTTTGTGTTCTGCCTCGCTTTGCGTGTAGATACGGCAGATTCTGTGCACAATGTTCTGATGCTCTTCTAGTAGGGCAACAAATTCTGATTGGTGTTTTGGGACAGTCACTATAGGATGTTAGAAAGGGTTACTGGATTATTCCTGCACAACTTACACGAGCCCCTGCAGCGCCAGAAGGTTGGGAACTTAAATCATCTTCTCCTTGATGCACTATGATGGCTTTTCCGATTAAATTTTTGGTTTCATCCTCGCAACCAATACACCATAAATCTGTGCTAAAGATAATCATCCCATTACCCGTTTCATCGGCAGAAAAATTACCTATGTCCCCACGGTGATAACCAGTTTCGCTTCCCCATGCACCGTGTGGCGCAAAGGTTGGGTTCCAGTGACCCCCAGATGACTTTCCGTCGTCTGAAGAGCAATCTGCTTTATCGTGAACGTGAATCGCGTGGGTTCCAGGAGTAAGACCATTGATTTGCGCTTCTAGTGTAACTTTACCGTCTTCTTCAGTGAACATAACCATTCCTTTAGCGGTGCTGCCACTTTTAGGGTTAAGGTTAAACTTTACTTTTTTGATCGTTTTTTGGCTTTGCTTTTCTTGATGTAAAGCGTGAGCTTTCTCCCCTTGTTCTTGGAGAACTTGTTTTTTATAGCTGTCTAATTTTGCATTGACTTCGCCAGGAGTTCCTTGAATAACTTGTACTTCTTCTTTTACCTTTTTACCAGTGGTGTATTTAGTGACAATGGTAGCTTTAACAAGAGTATCGTTGATTTTGTTTTTCTCAATGCTAATTTCTTTGTGGGTTTCTTTTTTACTGTTAGAACAGCTAACAATTAATGTTAGGAAAAGAAGATATAGGACAAAATAGATTTTTTTCATAACAAGTATATTTAGGTTAAAGGTAAACATTTTTTGGTTTTACCTATAGCATAGCCGCTTTGCAGTGATGACTTTATCATTTGGCTTAAATTAATGTATCTTTAAAACAAAAAAATTGAAAAAAAGTATTTTTCTATCGATGGCATTGTTGCTGTTAAATTCATGTAAAACAATTTATAGAACAAGCTCTTTTGAAGCTACTGCAGTTCCTTCTTCACCAGATTATTCTAAACCGTATTACTGGGCGGTTTTACCGGGTCAATATCCAGAAGATTTAAAAGAAATCACGGGAGATTATGTCGAAAAAAGTGCCGATGTATTTTTTGTTTATCCAACACTTTTAACCGATAATAAAGATTCTTTGTGGAACGCAGACATTAATAGAAAAGATTTGCGAGAAGATGTGATTACTCGATCGGTAAAATTTCAAGCCTCCGCATTTGCAAAAGCCGGGAATTTATATGTCCCTTTTTATCGTCAATCCCATTATAAAATTTATGTTCCACCCTATAATGCGCAAGAAGAAGATTCTAGGATGATTGCTTATCAAGATGTCAAAGCTGCATTTCAATATTATTTAGCTCATTATAATCAAGGGCGCCCTATAATTTTAGCGTCTCACAGTCAAGGTAGTATTATGACTGCGATGTTATTAAAAGATTTTTTTGATGGTACTCCATTGCAAGAACGACTAGTTGCAGCTTATATTCCTGGAGTCAAAATTCAAGACAAAGAATTTGAGCAACTCAAGAAGATGGATACTCCTTTAGCCACAGGTGGGTATTTAAGTTGGAATACTTATAAACGTAAAAATTATCCCCCTACTTATGAAAAGTGGTATAAAGGCGCAACGACAACAAATCCCGTAAGTTGGGATAATGCTTCCACGACTTCATTTGAACAACATTTAGGGGTGTTAAATGCAGATGGAGAAATCTATCCTAATGCATTAAAACTTAAAGTGGTCGATGGGTTGATTTGGTCCTCTGTCCCAAAAATCCCGAAGCGTTTTCTCTTGTCTTTTGTAAAGAATTATCACTTTGCTGATATCAATCTTTTCTGGAAAGACATTGAGAAAAATTCAGTTGATCGAGTAATGGAGTGGCAACGTAATAATGTTTCAAATGCTCGATAGTGTATTAAAGTCTTGTGAAACGGCATGGATAAAAACAAAAACAAAGAAAAATCATCCTTTTCGATTTTTCTCATTAGTAACAACAAGTCCAGAGGGACAAGCAGAGGCTCGCACGGTTGTCTTGCGGAAGTTTGATGTTAGCAATTTTGAATTTACTATTTATACTGATTTAAGAACTCCAAAGATTGCATCCATCGTTCATAACCCAGAGGTGGAATTATTGTTTTACGATCACAAGAAGTTGTGGCAAATACGGGTGAAAGCAAAGTGTATAGCACAGCGAGAAGACCCTGCTTTATTTGCACAGCAACAAGAAGCTGCACAAAAGGACTACACAACTCTTATCGCTCCTGGAACAGAAATTAAAGCGATGGATGCGGTAGAATACGGTAGTAAAAATCATTTTGTTGTATTGACATTTAGGGCATACCGTATAGATCATCTTCAATTAAAACGTCCTAATCATCAACGTGCCATTTTTACTTTTCAAGAGCAACAATGGAAAGGATCTTTTGTGACTCCCTAAAGGACAATTATTTTTTTCTTAGCTTTAAGAGTTAAATGCCTTTAAAATGAAGAAAAATAAACCCATAACTAGCAGAAGAGATTTCATCAAGAAAAGTCTAGTGGCTTCTTCAATTGTAATCGTCCCTAGACATGTTTTAGGAGGTACGGGATACACAGCCCCCAGTGATCAACTCAACATCGCATCTATTGGATGTGGTGGAAAAGGACATTCAGATATCATCAATGCTCATGTAGGGGGCAGAGAAAGGGTAGTTGCTTTGTGCGATATTGATTCTTTTGGAAAGCACGGGGTCAATAACACCAGAACTAAGTTTCCAGATGCTAACTTTTACAATGATTTTAGACAGCTATTAGCAGAAGAAAAAGACCTAGACGCTATCACCGTTTCTACTCCAGATCACACCCATGCTGTTATTGCCATGGCTGCCATGGAAAGAAATGTTCACCTTTATGTTCAAAAGCCTTTAACCCAAAATATTAGAGAGGCGCGTTTACTTACAGAAACAGCAAGAGAGAAAAAAATTGTTACCCAAATGGGAAATCATGGTGCCTCTAATCCCGCACAATTACAAATGCAAAAATGGATTAACGCCGGCGAAATAGGGAATGTGCATACTGTTAAAGTTTGGACCAATAGACCCGTTTGGCCACAAGGAATTCCAATGCCAAAACCTGATCCAGAAAATCTTCCAGAAGGTTTAGACTGGGATTTATGGCTAGGACCTGCAAAAGCGACTCCATATAATTCTTCCATGCATCCATTTAACTGGCGAGGATGGTGGGAGTATGGTACAGGTGCCTTAGGGGATATGGGGTGTCATTTAATTGATATTCCTTTTAGGGCCTTAGGGCTTAAATATCCTACCGCTGTAGAATGTAGTATAGGAAGTGTTTATCGACAAATGTGGACTGCAGAGCACTTGCCTCAAGGATGTCCTCCTTCTTCTTTTGTGTCGATTAATTTTGATGCAACTGAAATAAATAAAACTCCTTTAACCCTTGAGTGGTCAGATGGTGGGATTCGTCCTGCACATCCAGACCTTATACCCGCAAAAGACTTTTTAGGGGAACCCGGAAATTATAATGGAGTAATAATGATTGGGGAAGACGGAATTATTACCACAGGAGTCTATGGGTACAATCCGCGGCTGTATAAAAAAGGAGAACGAGTTGTTACCTATAAACAACCTAATGAAATAGAAGCAGAACATGGACATCACCGCAAATGGATCGATGCGATCAAAGCTGGATTTGACAGTAAAGAGCACAAAGCCTTGACCTCTTCATTCGATTATGCAGGTCCATTAACAGAGGCTGTATTGATTGGGAATATCGCTATTCGATCCTATTTATTGCGCAATCAAACTGAAAATAATTATGACTACTTTGGTCGAAGAAAATTATTGTGGGATGGAAATGCCATGAAAATTACTAACCTAGAAGAGGCCAACCAATTCGTTGGTCGAGCGTATAGAGAAGGTTGGGAACTATAATAAATTATTTAAATGAAAGAACAAGTTGTATGGATCACTGGTGCTTCCTCTGGTATAGGGGAAGAATTAGCTTTACAGTATTCAAGTAGAGGGAGCAAAGTGATTATATCAGCAAGACGGGAAACAGAGCTGTTGCGAGTAAAGAATAGTAGTGCCTACCCAGAAAATATAGTCATTGTTCCACTAGACTTAACAGACTTTACTTCTTTAGAAACAAAGGTGAAAGAGGCATTAGGTAGCTTTGGATCAATTGATTTATTGATCAATAATGGGGGGGTAAGTCAACGCTCTTTGATTATCGAAACAAACTTTGAGGTTTATCAACGCTTGATAGAGATAAACTATTTGGGAACCATCGCTTTAACAAAAGCCTTGTTACCCTATTTTATAAAACAACAAAAAGGCCACTTTGCAGTAGTGACCAGTGTGATGGGGAAATATGCTTCTCCTTTTAGATCTGGATATGCTGGCGCAAAACACGCTTTACATGGTTTTTTTGATGCCCTTAGAATGGAACATCAAAAAGACAATATTTCGGTGAGTTTGCTTTGTCCTGGATTTGTGCAAACTAATGTAACCATCAACGCTTTGACGGGAGATGGTTCAATTTTAGGACAAGACGACCCAGCGACAAAGAATGGTCTTGAAGTAAAAGCCTTTTGTGAAAAAGTGATCAAGGCACTAGATAATCGCGCCTGGGAAACCTATTTTGGAAAGAAAGAAAAACTAGGCGTTTATATAAAACGCTTATCTCAAAAATTATTACACGCTGTTGTAATACGGTCTAATGTTCGATAAATAATCTACAGATGAAAACACCCAAAATGAACCGGCGTGACGCGGTAAAAAAAGTAGCTATGGGAGCTTCTGCTAGCATGTTTTTACCTTTGAATGTAACCCAAAAAACCAGCAGCAATAAATCAAACAAACCACTAAAAGGGAATATCAATCATTCTGTTTGTCAGTGGTGTTATCCCGATTTAAGCCTTGAAGAACTATGTGTCTTAGCCAATGAAATAGGTTTGGTAGGAATTGATTTGATTGGTCCAGAAGGATGGCCTACCCTTAAGAGACACAACTTGATTTCTACCATGTGTAATGGAGCTGAGATTAGCTTGACCGAGGGATTTAATCATAAAGAGTATCACGATACTTTAGTTGAAAACTATTTAAAGCATATCGATTTAGCAGCAGATGCGGGCTATCAAAACTTAATCTGCTTTTCGGGGAATCGCAACGGCATGGATAATGAGACCGGTTTGCAAAATGCAGTAGAAGGTTTGCAAAAAATTCTTCCGTTAGCAGAAAAAAGAGGCGTGATCATTCAAATGGAGTTATTCAACTCCAAAGTTGACCATCCAGATTATATGTGTGATAACTCTGCTTGGGGAATAGAGCTTTGTAAACGATTGGATTCACCTAATTTTAAACTCCTGTACGACATCTATCATATGCAGATTTCAGAAGGGGATATCATTCGAACGATTCGTGAAAACCATCAGTATTTTGGTCATTATCACACTGCAGGTGTTCCCGGGAGACATGAGATTAATGAAACCCAAGAGTTGTTTTATCCCGCTATTATGAAAGCCATTGTAGAAACGGGCTATAAAGGTTTTGTTGCCCAAGAATTTATTCCGACAAATAACGAACCGATTGCCGCTTTAAAAAAGGCTATTTCAATCTGTGATATTTAAACCCTTACGTTATTAGCATTTTAACATGCTATTCCAATAGAGTTTGTACTTTTGACTCAAACTATATTGTTATGACAAGCTATTTCCGTAGGTTAATCGCCCTCTTTTCATTGCTTCTATTGTCTTGTGGTTCTTCCTCTGGAAATGATCCACACCTCTCTATAGAAGAGCAACAAGATGCATTAGAAATAAATTTAGTTGGGAAATGGAAGATTAGACGCTTACAGCCACTTGGATCAAGTAAAAACAGTTTGACTTCTGACTGTTCTATTGATGAAATCGAATTTTTTGAAGAAGGAGATTATATTCTTTCTGTAAGTATACTTGAAAGTGAAGGGGAAGAGATTAGTAAGATTTTTAGAGGAAATTACGATCTATTGTTTACAGAAACTGGCGATGAGATACTTCTTGAAAAAATTGTTTTGATGGAACAAAACTATGTTTCTGGTGCAAACTTTCCTTCAGTAGGTTCGATTGCTACGATCGATGAAATAGCATTGACAGATACTGATGTTTCTTTTAGAATCCAGTTAGGGGAAGGAACAAACGAGTTCTGTTATACCGGTCAATCCATAGAATTAGCTGGAGATAAGGAAGAACAAATAGCACCAGATGCAGCAGAAGATTCAAACCATGTTCGTTTTCAAAACGAATGGCGTTTTATCAGTGTTACTGCAACCTCAGATAATCCTGATGCTTTAGAAAATGGAGAAGTTCTTTGTGAGCTATTTGAAGGTGAATACTTTGATCGTTGTTATGACGAGTTCACAGGAGAATTCTCAAGCGACTGTCCACAAGCGAATACAGTTACTTTATTGATTAGTGGCTATGGAACCTATTTATTTAGCTATTATGATGCAGCGGAAAACTTGTTGTCTACAAAACAAGGAGATTGGCGTTGGAAAACAGATTCAAGCACTGCATTTACTGTCTTTGAAGTTAAATCACCCAGCGAAACTTTTGAAGAGTCAAATACGATTATTAATATTGTTCAAATCTCTGATACAACTTTACAGTTGTCCGAAAACACAAGTGATAGTGATCTAGGGGAACAAACATTTACTTATTCTCTACAGCTAGCATCCTTAACTTATCAAGATACTGAATGTGGAGATTTTTCATCTATTAGTACAACAGATTAATTTCTCCTATAAAACGATATGATGCTCAAGGTGTTTTTGATTAATTACACACCTTAGAGGTAATCAAGGTGTAGTTACCTGAATTTACACTAATACTATTGTCTAAATGACAGAAGGTATATGCTTTCCCCTTTGGAACATAAACCCTAACTGTTTTACAAAGGCAATCAGTATAGCTGAATGAAACTCCATTTACGCCTCCTTCAATGATACTTTCAGTACATGGGCTACAACTAAGTAAAATGTTTACGGTCGCGCTACTGGTCAAGGTGCCATCACTTACTGAATAGATAAATGAGTCTCCGCCATTGAGGGTACCATTTTGAGTATAACTAAACGTTCCACCAGGGTTAAGTGTTATGGTTCCAAAGGTGGGTGTGTTAACAAGTGATGCAGTCAATACATCTCCATCTGGATCAATATCGTTTGCGGTAAGACTTGTTTGGTCATTATCGAGAGTCGTAATCGTTCCATTAAGAGGGACAATAATATTATCATCATTTGCAACAGGGGGGTCATTTGTTCCGGTTACTGTTATGCTAACCGTTACTGGAGCACCATTAATTTTCCCGTCATTAGCGCTATAGGTAAAGCTATCGCTTGCAAGGTTACCACCTCCATGAACATAACTAAATGTCCCATTGGGATTTAATGTTAATGTCCCTTCAGTAGGGTTTGTAACTAATACCGCTGTTAATGGGTCACCCGCATCAGTATCAGTGTCATTAGATAATACAGATGTTGAACCATTTGTAGTAGTTGTTGCAGTACCGCCCTCCATCACTGCAATTGTTTCTGTAACAGCTACTGGTGGATTGTTGATATAGATGGTAACACTTACAGTATTTCCAGGAACATACCCATCTGTTGCTCTATAATAAAAAGTATCCGTGCTTGTTGCAGAACCGTCGTGCGTATAGGAGAAGGTTCCGTTTGCATTTAAAATAAGTATCCCATTAAGTGTGGTCGTTACAAGGTCAGATGTTATCGCGTCACCTTCTGGATCTGTGTCATTATCCAAAACAGAAGTTGTTACACCATCATTTAAAGTTGTAACTGTATTTCCACTTATGACACTTAGGCTTTCAGGGTTAGTGGTTGGTCCATCGTTTATACCGGCAATGGTCACATCAAATAAGTCGTCTATAGTACAGTTAATATCCCCATCAGTCACAGTGATGATGATGGTTGCGTTACCATATGCGTTGTCTTGAAAGTCAAGAATAATACTAGTCGAAGTAAGCGAAGCAGCAACAATACTAGGATCGTTTGAGCTTACGGTATAATTTAGTGTTGTACTTTCTACGTCTGAGAAAGTGTTTTGGATATCGATCCATTGATCAGCGGCATCTTCATTGACACTTACATCAGTAATTGGATTATCGAGGGTAGGGCAATCATTGATAGATACAACAGTGAGTTGAAAGGGAACTTCTAATGTGCACGATGGGTCTCCGTCGCTTATGGTTACTGTACCAGTCATGGTACCGTTTTGATTTAATTTAGGTGCAAAAGAGGGGTCTCCTAATGTTGGATCAAAAGTAACTGTGGCTAAACTTGCGTTAGTATAAGTAACCGTATAAGAGGCTAATGGATAAGCATTGTCAGGATCTGTGGTGTCAGAGCTTGCGATGGGATAACCTATAGCCCCACTATCTTCGTTAATGGTTGAATTTCTAAAGACGGTGTTTTGTGGACAGTCATTTATAGGCATTATGTTAATACTCACAACAACAGTATTACCTCGATCTTGCCCATCATAAGTGCGATAAGAGAAACTATCTGTGGTAGTTTCACTACTATCGTGAATATAGGTAAATGTTCCAGTGCCAGACCAAGCCAGTGTTCCAAACTGTGGCATGCTTACTATTTCCATGTTAATTGGATTTGGCCCATCCACATCACTGTCATTATCTAATACCGAACTGCTGTTAGCTGTAGTAGTAGTTGCCGTACCACCTTCATCCACTTGAATAGTATCTGTTACAGTATTGGGGATGTCATTTCGTGGGACTACTGTGAGTTGAAAGGGAACTTCTAATGTGCACGATGGGTCTCCGTCGCTTATGGTTACTGTACCAGTCATGGTACCGTTTTGATTTAATTTAGGTGCAAAAGAGGGGTCTCCTAATGTTGGATCAAAAGTAACTGTGGCTAAACTTGCGTTAGTATAAGTAACCGTATAAGAGGCTAATGGATAAGCATTGTCAGGATCTGTGGTGTCAGAGCTTGCGATGGGATAACCTATAGCCCCACTATCTTCGTTAATGGTTGAATTTCTAAAGACGGTGTTTTGTGGACAGTCATTTATAGGCATTATGTTAATACTCACAACAACAGTATTACCTCGATCTTGCCCATCATAAGTGCGATAAGAGAAACTATCTGTGGTAGTTTCACTACTATCGTGAATATAGGTAAATGTTCCAGTGCCAGACCAAGCCAGTGTTCCAAACTGTGGCATGCTTACTATTTCCATGTTAATTGGATTTGGCCCATCCACATCACTGTCATTATCTAATACCGAACTGCTGTTAGCTGTAGTAGTAGTTGCCGTACCACCTTCATCCACTTGAATAGTATCTGTTACAGTATTGGGGATGTCATTCACACTATTGACGGTTATGTTAAAGACATCTGTCGTTGTATTACAGCTTGCATTATCGTCTGCAGTAACGGTAACTACCATGCTTCCATTTTGATCATCTTTATAATCTATGGTTAGGGTTGCGGTATTAAAGGTAAGTGTTGCCAGAGAAGCATTGGTGTGAGTTACTGTATAACTTAACATATTTGGCACGGGGAGTATATCTGCATCTGTAAATACAGTATTAAAATTAAGTACCGTATTTGGGTCATCTTCATCTACCGTAATATCAAGGGTAGGGGTGGCTGCTACAGGACAATCATTTACCGGAGTAATATTGATGGTGACACTTACGGTAACACTAGACAAACCATCAGACAAGGTGTACTCAAAAGTATCTGTAGTTGTTTCTGAGCCATCATGGATATAAGTGAAAGTTCCACTTGAGCTTAGACTAAACGATCCTAGATGATGTAATGGTCCTGAACCAGGAACTAGGGTAGCGGTTAATGGATCGTTCTCTGTATCGGTATCATCTGTTAATACAGAACTGTTATTGGCTGTTGTGGTAGTTGCTGTTCCACCTTCCGCTACATTGATAACATCTGGACTTCCTACTGGGGCATCATTTTGTGGGACTACTGTTACCACAAATGTTTCTTGTTCTGTGCAACTTCCATCGCTTACATCGATAGTAATTGTAGCCATTCCTGTTTGATTATCAATATAATCAAGAGTTAAGGTATTGGTATTTAATGTAGCTGTTAAAAGTGCTGTATTTGCATTGGCCACATTAGTAATATTAATCGAAATATTATCGACATCTCCAAAGGTGTTTGAAAGATCTAATACAGTATCGGGATCATCTTCCATGACCGTAAAATCAGCTATAGGATTGTCGACACTAGGGCAGTCATTAACTGGAGTAATATTGATGGTTACGGTTACTGTATCTCCATAATTAGTTCCATCAAATGCACGATAGAAGAAAGTATCTGTATTGGTTTCAGAGCCATCATGGGTATAGGTAAATGAACCTGTACTAGAATAAGCCCAACCTGCTCCAGCTGAGTTAACCGGGCCTTGAGTGAAATCTGCTGTGAGAGCATCCCTATCTAAATCTGTATCATTTGTTAAAACAGACGTTGCCCCAGCAGTTGTAGTTGTAGCAGTACCGCCTTCTGCTAGTGTAATACTGTCTGTATTCGTTACAGGAATATTCGAATTAGCAGAAAATGAACCGACATAGATACCTCTTCCATAGGTTGCCGCGACGACACGGTTATTGACTGCTGTAGGACCTCTAAAGACCATATCGAATACCGCAACATCACTCATTCCTTCATCTGCAACAGTCCAATTAGGACTTGCACTCGTAAAGTTATCTGTTTTCCATACCCCTAATTCTGTCCCCACAATCACTTCATCTTCTTCATATGGATTATGCAAAATAGAAAAGACGGGGATATCGGGAAGATTGCCTTCTTTGTTACTAAAGCTAGTCCCACCATCACTAGAATATTGAATGTTTCCATTGATTCCATAATTATAATAAGTGAGATAAATATCATCTTCGCTTTCTCCAATATGAATATCAGAGATACTTCCAACCTGATTGTGGACACTTGATATAGATGCTCCACCGCTTGTACCAGCATTGGTAATTTTTTTTAATTCTCCACTTCTCAATCCTATGAAAAGAGTAGTGGTATTTGTTGTGTGACGTGATACTTCTAACGCAGTAATATAATCTGTATTAGTTCCTACATTCTCAATGGTAAATGTACTGGGTGTTCCATCTAGATCAGTGATTACACGGACATAAGCATTTTTAGCGACAGCTGGATTAACAGTTCTGTCTTGGTTTCCACCGTTAGAAAAATAGACATCGTTATAAGAATCCAAGGCAGCTGGATTGATAAAGCTTCCTTCGTTACTGGGTAAATTGAGTTGATCTGCTGCAGATAAGTCTGTTCCAAATCCGGGGAGACGATTTCCAGATGCATCGTAATCAAAGCGTGTTATGCTATTGTTGTAGATGTAATTTGAAATCATATAACTTCCTCCCTCTTGATCAAAGAAAGTTGCTGCACCATCTCCAGAGGTCACCACAGACGCTCCTGTTAGACTTTGTCCAGGGTTGCTCAACTGGTAAGTACCATTATCTTGTGTTCCACCAAAAACTAAATCTGTTCCCGCGAAATCATCTGGGGTTTGTGCAACACGATAGAATTGTGTGGTGATAAAATTATCTTCACGATCAGAAAATGTAATGGTATTTGTCGCTTGAGAGAGGGAAGAAGAGTAGGCTACTCCACCATCGTTTACAACTACTGCTTGATCAGAATCATTAGGTCTAAAATATAGACCGTGTTGATCTGCATGAGTAACCGAAATATTTGTCACATTAGGAAACCAAGAGGAAATGTTATTCCATTTGGTTATTTGTTCCCAAGTTGTGCCTCCATCATCACTGCGGTGCCAGTTGATTCCTCCAGCATAAACAATATCATCGTTAGTTGGATCTACTTCAATTTCTAAATCATAAAAAGACTGTCCCCGTGTAAAGTCATCTGCGGGCATCCCTACTTCGTCATCTTGGGGTTCGTTTAAAGTAGTGATGGTGGCAAAATTATCTACAGTTTTGTAAAGATTTGCTTTATTTCCTACACTAGCTATAATGTAGTGCTTATCAGTATCAGTTGCACTAGGCGCTATCTCTGTACGGGCGATACCAACTGGTGTATTATCCCAAGTAGGAGTTGCTCTTGTAAAGGTGCTTCCATCATCTGAATAATAAAAGTTCCCACCATCATTAAAATTTGAACTGGTCGTACTTAGCCATAAACGATTTGAAACGACTTGAACGTCCATATCATTGATATGTTCGTTTTGATTTGTACCAGAGTTGAGCACATTGATTTTGGACCAGTTGGTCCCCCCATCAGTAGAGCGATATAAACCATATTCATAAAAGTCCAGGTAGGTATCAGCCATTTTACTGTGACTACTATACCCTAAGGCAGCAAAGAGATATTCATCTGTTGCTGGGTTTTCATCATGATCCCAAATTACTAAATCATTGACATAAAAGTATCCCTCAACTTCATAGATGTTGTAGCCAGTATCAAAGGTTGAGGTGACTGCACCACTAGTGCTTCCAAAAATTTGTCTCCATGAACTTCCACCGTTGATAGATTTATAAATACCATTTCCAGTTACATCACCAGAGGTATAGGATTCCCCTGTTCCTACATACATTACATTGGTGTTACTAGGATCTTGAATAATGTTTGAAACAGCTAAATTCCCGGGTATGTTTACTTGCGTCCAGGCTTGACTTGCATCTGTTATATCGTTATTGATCCATAAACCACCACTTACTCCTCCAGCAATGACTCGATTATAATCTGCTGTATCGGCTAAATCAAACAGTGCTGCTCTTGTTCTTCCGGCTTCATTATTTGGACCAATGGTATACCACGGCGTTGCAGTATCCTGACCCGGAACTGCTCCTACTCTAAAACGAGAGCGTTCTTTTAACTGTTGTTGGACTTGAAGTTTACTGCTATAATTAGGAACCCCAGTAGAAGGGTCCATGGTAAGATCATATATTTCTTCATTGAATCGATCAGGAGGAAGACCTTGTTCAAAACGATCAAGTTTATTAAGATGCTTAGTGTCTTTGTAGGGACTGTTGTTTAAATAAAACTGGTGGAGTTCAATAGGTCCCATACCATCGTTCTTTATCCCAAGAATAACAGCTATAGTGACTAAGGCTGATACCCCCCAAAACCCAACTTTCCTTTTAATTAACATAATTATAGTAAATAACTTACAAAATATAACGATAAAAACCTCCAGATAGTATACCTATAAGAAGCTTTTTTTTATGCTTTAAAATGAATCAAAAAATTGATTATTAACTCATTAAAGACTGCACTTTCATGGCTAAGCCCATATCACCTGCAATTTTCACTTTTCCACCCATAACAGCCATCATGGGATTTAAATCTCCACTTTGAAGTTCTAATAGGGTTGCTGCAGAAGTAATAATGGTACAATCTGCTTCTTCATCGCTTTCAGAAACGACATTGTTATTTCCTGTCCCATCTACATAAACGTTAAGGTCATCGATTACAAACTTTAATGTTCCACCGATTGCCTCAGATTCGTTTGCTTTTTGTTGTAGTTGATCAAATACTGGATTACTCATAGTTATATTTATTTTCTATAAAAATAACTAAATATTTGTGGCTATGCCCAACTTTTTTAAGTGATATTTTAGTCGTTAAAAATAAAAAACCCCAGTTCCCCTGGATCGTTAATAACAAGATTATCTGCAATAGTTTCTTCGCCAAAGATTACTTCTTGCTTGATAGGAACATTTAACGCCTTTAGATGCGTTATGAATTTGCTATTTTGATGGCCATTTAAAAAGGCCAAAGAGGGATTGGTAAATAGATGCGGACAACTATTGGCCTTAAGTAAACTGATAGTGTCTCCGTTTTCGTTCTTTAAGCTACAACAACTTACCTCAGGTTCTAGGATTCCTTTAAATCCTTTGGCTTGCCAAAAAATAAAAGAGGCATTGAGATCTAGGGTTTCTATACATACCCCACCATAGTCACCCAGTAAACTTTTGTTTTTAGCATCTATGAGAGTAAGTTTTTCGCGTTCTTGTTTGACCCAGGTACCGCTAGGACTTGCTCCTAATTTGTTTTCTTTGGCTTCAGATAGATTGATACAAGGGCGACTGTAAGCACTTGTATTGAGAAAAATAGTCAGGTTTTTAGTCTGACACAATCCATTCTTTTTCCAGGTGGAGCATCTAAAGCCCAAAGAATTGTAATGGGCTAAACTTTCATTAAGATCTGGCGCAGGACTTTCTACAATTAGTCTCATATAAGCTAAAGTATAAAATTCTTTGAATTACATTTGCCAAATGAAAACAAGATCCAAAATCACCTCTTGGGATATTGTACGGGTATCTTCCAGAGAATACCACAGCATTAAACAATTGGCCCAGAAATTTGATTGCAGTACTAGTGCCGTAAAAAGAATTATTTACACTTATAAAACTGCCTATGACGCTTTTTTGATTCATGCGCCAGACCCTTCTGTTTTAAAGCCTTTTGAAGATAAATAAGCAATGCCTTCTTCATTTTAATGCTTTTCTTCTTTTATTTTGCAAGGTTATGGTGATATTAAGCCTTAAAAGTGATAATTCGTTATAAATTAAGGTTTAACCTTCTATTTTTTTTGTACTTTTGAAACTCTAAACCAATTTTAAAATGAAAAAAGCAATTTTCTTTTGTGCTGCCCTTGTGTTGGTAGCATGTAATCAAGCACCGGATTTAAGTTTTTACAAATCCAATCAAGTATTAGCTGAAAAGTTTTTAAACACCTATGTATCTCCTACAGACTATGACGGTTTTACTACTATGATCGCTGATGATATTGAGCATCAGTCCCCCATGTATGGACAAGGGATCGTAGGGAAAGAAGCCGTTTTAGGACAAGCAGATTTCTACATGAATAACTTTAGCGATGTAACCTTCAATAATGCGGTTTGGTTACCTGGAGTGGATAATGAAACCCTTGTTCCTGATGGTAGTGTTCGTGTTTACGGAACTTGGAAAGGAGTGAGCAATGCGACTGGAAAATCTTTTTCGGTCGATTCATATCACTATTTTTTATTTAATGAAGACGGGAAACTTGTACAATCTGGCGATTTCTTTGACGCTACAGGAATGATCATGGCTGTGGCTCCAGACCCAGTTGGAGAAAATACTGAAGAATAAGAGAACGAATACCTCATTATTTGTTTGAATTAACCCGTTCACTTTTGAGCGGGTTTTTTATTTTTGTAGGTAGTTCATATTGATGATAATTTTCCCAAATTTTTTCTAAAACCTGAAGAAACACCCTAAAGTCTTCCTCGCTTATATTTCTATATCCCACCGCTCTTAAGTCTTGAATAAAGGGCAGTAACTTTTCAATGGTTGTTTTTCCCTTTGCGCTAAGGGCAAGCTTAAATTGTTTTTTGTCTCCTTCAAAACGAGACTTTACAACATAGCCTTTATCTACAAGCTTTCCAATCATACGCGAAGTGGTGGCGCGAGTTCTAAAGTTTAAGTCGGTCAATTCTCTTTGCGAAACAAAGTCACCCCCCTCATAAATTTGCTGGAGAAAGACCCATTGTTCGATGGTTAAATCAATCGACTGGGTATTAAATGCTTTTTGGTATGCCGTTTGAATCGTCTTTACCGTTCGATCTAAATAATGACCGAATCCTTTCGTTTTATTCATTTGTTTAAGTAAAATTCTTAATGTTAAATGACCCTATTGGGCATTTGTTGTTCATATCTTTTTGTGATCATTAATTTAAGAAATAAAAATTATTCATAAATTGTTTCATATGAAACAAAATAAAATGGATTTACCTATAAAAAAACACGAAAAAACTTTTGGCAAAGCAAAAGACTTTTTACCTCTAATCGGGACTGATTTTATCGAGTTGTATGTTGGCAACGCGCTTCAAGCTGCCTACTATTATAAAGCTGCTTTTGGTTTTCAATCGCTCGCTTATGCGGGTTTATCTACCGGAAACCGCGATACTGAAAGTTATGTGGTAGTGCAAGACAAGATTAATTTGGTTTTAACCTCTCCATTGAAGAGTAAGACAAAAATTGGACAGCATATTGATCGCCATGGGGATGGAATTAAAGTGATCGCACTAACTGTAGAAGATGCAGTTGAGGCATATACCCTTGCCATGGAAAAAGGAGCAGTTTCTTATTTGGCTCCTTTGATCAAAAAAGACGAGTATGGGGTTGTGGTTCAATCTGGGATTTACACTTATGGTGATACCGTTCACTTATTTATCGAGCGAAAAGATTACTCAGGAATATTTTTACCGGGCTTTATAGCTTGGGAAACACCAGAATTTGCCCCACATGAAATTGGCTTGCAATACATCGATCATATGGTAGGAAATGTGCAATTGGGTAGAATGAATACATGGGTCAAGTTTTATGAAGAAGTAATGGGCTTTACCAATATTATCTCTTTTGATGATAAGGATATCTCAACGGCCTATACCGCTTTAATGAGTAAAGTGGTAAGTAGCGGAAATGGTCGTATAAAATTTCCCATCAATGAACCTGCAAAAGGGCTCAAACGCTCACAAGTCGATGAGTACCTTGACTTTTATGAAGGGGAAGGAGTACAACATATTGCTGTCTCCACCCAGGATATCCTCAATACTGTAAAGCAATTGAGAAAAAGAGGGGTTCGCTTTTTAGAGGTCCCTGCTTCTTATTATGAAGATTTAATCAATCGGATTGGCCCTATAGAGGAAGATCTTGAGCAACTTCAAGCATTAGGGATTTTAGTCGATCGAGATGAAGAAGGTTATTTACTTCAAATTTTCACCCAGCCTGTTCAACCTCGTCCTACACTTTTCTTTGAAATTATACAGCGAAAAGGTGCTCGCTCTTTTGGGAAAGGAAATTTTAAAGCACTATTTGAAGCCATAGAGAGAGAACAAGCTATTCGCGGAACCCTATAAGATCATGACAAACGAAGTAATTGAACGTTTACCCCCGCATTTGCATCAATACATCAAGCCGCAAAATTACGCTCATTATTCTGCCATTGATCAAGCAGTATGGCGTTATGTCATGCAAAAAAATATGGCTTTTCTTTCTACCTATGCTCATCCTACTTATATCAATGGCTTAGCGAAAGTGGGTATATCAAAAGATCAAATCCCCAATATGTATGGAATGAACCGCATTCTTAAAGATATTGGTTGGGCTGCAGTAACAGTAGATGGTTTTATCCCGCCCAGGGCTTTTATGGAATTTCAAGCATACAATGTTCTGGTCATTGCGAGCGAAATGAGACAGTTAAAACATATCGAATACACTCCTGCTCCAGATATTATTCACGAGGCTGCAGGACATGCACCTCTTTTGGCAGATCCAGAATATGCTTCTTTTTTAAGGCGTTTTGGCGAGATTGGTGCAAAGGCCATTAGTTCTCCACACAATAAAAAATTGTATCGTGCTATTCGAGAATTATCTATCCTTAAGGAATTACCTGGAAGCTCTAAAATCGAATTAGAAAGGGCAGAAGCGGCTGTACACGACCTCCAAAAGCAAAAGGTGAAAGCCTCAGAGATGGATCAGTTGCGCAACTTGCATTGGTGGTCAGTGGAATATGGATTAATCGGAAGCCCCAAAGATTTTTTGTTGTACGGCGCAGGCTTATTGTCTTCCATAGGAGAGAGTAAATGGTGTATGTCGAAACAAGTAAAAAAGCTTCCTTTTACGCAAGAAGTCATTCATCAAAATTTTGATATTACCCAGCCCCAGCCTCAATTATTCGTCACCCCAAATTTTGCTCATTTGAGTAAGATATTAGAAAAAGTAGCAAATTCAATGGGCTTGCGAAAAGGAGGGAAGAAAAGCGTCGATAAATTGGTTGCCTCAGAAGAAGTAGGGACTGTAGAATTGAGTACTGGTCTTCAAATTTCAGGGACATTTAAACGTTGTATCCCCCATCCACTTGAGCATAGTAAGGCAGCGTATATTCAAACGACTGGCCTCACCGCTTTATCCTTTCGCAACCAAGAATTAGTTGGTCATGGCACAAGTTATCACAGCGATGGTTTTGGGTCTCCTTTGGGAAAATTAAAAGACAGTAATCTACCCATAGAAGATATGACACCTAGTGATTTAGAAGCCTTCAGCTTAATAGAGGGACAAACAACTAGCTTGTGTTTTGAAAGTGGGGTAGTGGTAAAAGGCAAGGTTATTACAGGGATGCGGTCGATTTTTGGAAAAATTATGCTGATCTCTTTTGCCAATTGTACCGTGACCTTTCAAAACGAAATCTTATTTCAACCCAGTTGGGGGAAATTTGATATGGCCATTGGGGCATCCATAAGATCTGCCTATGCAGGACCAGCGGACTTGCAGTATTTTCCTTTTGAAAAAAATAGATTATACGCAACACCAGAAATTAGTTTTCCTCCTGAAAACGTATATTATCAAGCATTGGAAGTGCAGAGGTCTTCCCCAGAGAAGGCAACGTGCTCCCTGGAGGATTTAGGGAAAGAAATACTACAGTTTGAAGCAGAACACTGGCTTCTTATCGTTGAGTTTTACACTCTTTGTATGAAAAAGAAAAATGTCGATTGGACTACAAAAGCCAAGAACAGGTTAAAAGAAATCAAACAACAAAATGCCAGCCTAGCAGCATGTATCAAAGACGGACTAACACTAATCAAACATTAAAAATTAAGCTATGCCCATTTATCATCAATTAGGTAAAATACCTGCAAAACGACATACACAGTTTAGAAAAGCAAATGGTGAATTATTCCATGAAGAACTTTTTGGGACCATCGGATTTGAAGGGATGTCTTCCTTATTATATCACACCCACCCGCCAACACAAATACGTTCTATTGCTCCACCGATTGATGTTTCTCCTGTTATTGCGGTAAATAAAAATATTACCCCAAGAAAGTTATTGGGATTTGATCTACCTCCTCAAGAGGATTTTTTAGCAGCAAGAGTCCCTTTGATGGTCAATAGTGATATCCATATTGGCTTAGCGGCTCCTACAAAATCGACAACTGATTATTTTTATAAAAATGCCGATGCAGATGAGTTGCTTTTTATCCACCACGGGAAGGGGAAACTATCCACCTTATTTGGTCAAATTTCATTTGTACCAGGAGATTATCTTATTATTCCACGTGGGGTGATTTATCAAATTGAATTTGAAACCACTGAAAATCGCTTATTGTTTGCCGAGTCATTCCATCCAATTTATACCCCAAAACGATATCGCAATTGGTTTGGACAATTAACAGAACATTCTCCTTATTGCGAACGAGATTATATATTGCCGCAAAACCTAGAAACACATGATCAAGAAGGAGAATTTGAAATAAAAGTAAAGAAAGAGGGAATGTTGCACAGCCTTCTCTATGTTTCGCATCCTTTTGATGTGGTAGGTTGGGATGGTTATAACTTTCCCTATGGTTTTTCTATCCATAATTTTGAACCCATTACTGGCAGAATTCATCAACCTCCGCCAGTGCATCAAACTTTTGAAACGTCGGCCTTTGTGGTGTGCTCTTTTTGTCCAAGACTATACGACTATCATCCTGAGTCAATTCCCGCGCCATACAATCACTCTAATATAGATTCAGATGAAATGTTGTATTATGTCGATGGAGATTTTATGAGTCGTAAAGGGGTTTCCCCAGGAAATATTTCGCTGCATCCAGCGGGAATCCCTCACGGTCCACACCCCGGTACCTATGAGGGTAGTATCGGTAAGACTGAAACCCGTGAACTTGCAGTGATGATAGACACTTTTCGTCCCTTACAACTCACTAAAGATGCCCTAACTATTGATGATGGAAAATACTTCACTTCATGGCTAAAATGATATTTTTATGATTAATATACCAGCACATTCCGACTTTAGTATTCACAACCTGCCATTTGGTATTTTTTCAACCAAAGGAAGTGCGCCTCGTGTAGGAGTAGCAATTGGTGAACATGTATTAGACCTTAAAGCAGTAGTGGATTTAGGATTCTTAAATATATCTCCAGAAGTAGTTGCGCAGCCATCATTAAATGCCTTTATCGCCTTAGGGAAACAGACTACAAAAACAGTAAGGCAAGTATTACAGCAATGGTTGCAACAGGAAGATTCTCTACTATATGATCACCCCAATTTATTTTATTTACAAAAAGAAGTGAAGATGCATCTTCCGGTTGAGGTGGGGGACTATACAGATTTTTATTCCAGTATTGAACATGCTACCAATGTGGGGAGTATGTTCCGCGATCCAAACAATGCATTATTGCCTAACTGGAAACACCTACCGGTAGGCTATCATGGACGAGCGTCCTCCATTATTCTTAGCGGAACAGATATATATCGACCTAAAGGTCAGCTGCTTCCTGAAGGGGCTGCACAACCAGTGTTTCAACCCACTGCAAAACTCGATTTTGAATTAGAAATGGCCTTTATTGTCGGAAAAGAAAACCCTTTAGGAACAACTATTTCAACTGCTCAAGCTGAAGAATATATTTTTGGGATGGTGCTTTTCAACGATTGGTCTGCTAGGGACCTACAAAAATGGGAATACGTTCCTCTTGGACCTTTTTTAGCAAAGAGTTTTGCATCATCTATTTCCCCCTGGGTTGTTCCACTAGAAGCACTGGAACCCTTTAGGGTCAATGGACCAAAACAAGTACCTGCAGTGCTTCCTTATTTACAATTCGAAGGAAAGAAAAACTATGCAATTGAACTTACAGTAGATCTACAGACTCCAGACGGTATAACTCATCCGTTAGTCCAGTCGAATTATCGATACATGTATTGGAATATGGTGCAGCAACTGGCCCACCACAGCAGTAATGGCTGCAATATTAGGGTAGGGGACATGATGGCATCTGGAACGATTTCTGGGAAAACAAAAAACTCCTTTGGTTCGCTATTGGAGTTATCATGGGGTGGAAAACGTCCCCTAAAATTAAAGAATGGAATGGAACGTTGCTTTCTTGAGGATGGCGATCGAATAAGTATGCATGCATTTGCAGAAAAAGAGGGGAAACGTATTGGTTTTGGAGAAGTAACCACAAAAATCTACCCAGCTCTATGACAAAATATAAGACAATAAATCCAAAAAAAATCAGTCAACGAGAAATGCATCAACATCTTCTTGCTGCTGTTGCCCCACGACCTATATGCCTAGCGAGTACCATCGATCTAAAAGATCGTGTTAATCTAAGTCCGTTTAGTTTTTTTAATGTCTTTAGTTCAAACCCACCCATTTTGATTTTTTCCCCAGCTAGAAGAGGTACAGATGGCAGTATTAAACACACCCTCGAGAACGTGATGCAGGTTAAAGAAGTGGTGGTCAATATCGTTAACTATTCTATGGTGAACCAAATGGCCTTGTCAAGTGCTGATTTTCCCAAAGGCGAAAATGAATTCAATAAAGCTGGTTTTACCCCCGTAAGTAGTCAGGTGATTCGCCCGCCTAGGGTGGCCGAGGCTCCCGTTTCATTTGAATGTGTGGTTGATCGTATCATTCCTCTGGGAGACAACCCAGGAGCAGGGAACCTCGTTTTGGCTCAAGTTATTTTAATGCACGTCCAAGAAAACCTTTTGACCAAAGAAAATCGATTGGACAGCACGCGTATAGATCAAGTTGCGAGAATTGGAGGGCAGTGGTATAATCGGTTGATTGATAAAAGTTTGTTTAAGCTTTCTACGCGTATCGATGGAACAATGATAGGGGTAGAAAGTCTTCCTTTTAGTTCAAGAAACAGTACAGTATTAACTGGAAATGATTTAGGGATTTTAGGGAGTTTATCAGCTCTGCCAGATTTAAAAAATCGAGAAAGCGCGCTTGAATTGTCTGCAGTTCAAGCTCTTTTTAAGCTACCTATTATAAAGCAAGAGGAAGCTTTTCATCGCTTGGCACAAAAATTTCTTCGTACAGGAGACCCTCAAACTGCGCTAAGTATCTTATTTTTAAGTGAAGAACAAAAATTAGCTCCATAAAATGATTACAAAACGCGTAAATAGTGTGGCAGATGCCTTATCTGGGGTGACCTCTGGAATGACTTTGATGTTGGGGGGATTTGGCCTTTGTGGCATCCCAGAAAACGCCATTGCTGAATTGGTGAGATTGAATGTCAATCAACTTACTTGTATTTCCAATAATGCAGGGGTTGATGACTTTGGCTTAGGTTTACTCTTGCAAAAAAAACAGATTGACAAAATGATTTCTTCCTATGTAGGAGAAAATGCCGAGTTTGAAAGGCAAATGTTAAGTGGTGAATTAGCCGTAGAATTGATTCCTCAAGGGACACTTGCAGAATGTTGCAGAGCCGCTCAAATGGGAATTCCCGCTTTTTATACCCCTGCAGGCTATGGCACAGAAGTAGCCGAAGGAAAAGAAAGTCGAGATTTTAACGGTAAACCTCATTTACTAGAACACGCCTTTAAGGCAGATTTCTCTTTTATCAAAGCATGGAAAGGCGACGAGGCAGGTAACCTGATTTTTAAAGGAACTGCAAGAAACTTTAATGCGCCCATGGCGGGTGCTGCAAGGATTTGTGTTGCCGAGGTCGAAGAACTGGTTCCCGCTGGAGCCTTAGACCCCAATACAGTTCACGTTCCTGGAATTTTTGTACAACGGATCTTTCAAGGAGAGCAGCATGAAAAGCGCATTGAGCAACGCACCTTAAGTCAACGAGCATGATAGGATTAGATAAAAATGGGATTGCACAGCGCATTGCCCAAGAAGTACAAAATAAATATTATGTCAACCTAGGGATAGGAATTCCTACCCTAGTGGCCAACTTTGTTCGAAAGGACATCGAAGTGGAATTCCAAAGTGAAAACGGGATTTTAGGGATGGGACCTTTCCCTTTTGAAGGAGAAGAAGATGCTGACTTGATTAATGCAGGGAAACAGACGATCACTGCTTTAAAAGGGGCGAGTTTTTTTGATTCTTCTACCAGCTTTGGGATGATTCGAGGGCAGCATGTTGATCTGACTATTTTAGGAGCGATGGAAGTCGCCGATAATGGAGATATCGCTAACTGGAAGATCCCTGGAAAAATGGTCAAAGGTATGGGTGGAGCAATGGATTTAGTTGCTTCAGCTGAAAATATTATTGTCGCCATGATGCACACCAATAGAGCGGGGGAGTCGAAATTACTTCAAGCTTGTTCCTTGCCTTTAACGGGGGTGGCTTGTGTCAAAAAGATCGTGACAAATTTGGCTTGCATCGAAGTAGTCAAAGAGGGCTTTCTGCTTTTAGAACGGGCTCCAGGAATAAGTGTGGAAGAGATTGTAGCTGCCACACTAGGGAATTTGATCGTTCCTAAGCATGTGCCAGAAATGATGCTATAGAACAAAAAAAAAGAGGCCTTTATGGACCTCTTTTTTTATCATTAAAAAATGTTTTTAGAACTCAAGGACATGAGAAATGTCTTTAGGATTTTCTTCGGTTCCTTTTTCTGAAATAAGACGGGTAGAAATATCCTTCTCTTCGCTACTGGCGAGAAATTCATTGATGATTTCTACGATGTCATTATCCAAATATTTGGTTTTAGTTATATCAATTTCCAATTCTGCTTCGACAGGTAAGTTGTTTAATTCATAAGAGATAGGCGCTTTGTTGATAAAGGTTACCTCTTCGGCTAATTCTATCTTTACAACCTCTTTTCCATTTTCCATTTCGTGGCGGATCATCGAATGTGAGTTTTGGTAACTATCGTATAGTAAGAATAAAATACCCATCAATACTCCTAGACCAATTCCGACTAATAAATCAGTGAAAGTGATTCCTGCGATGGTGATTACAAAAGGAATGAATTGTTTCCATCCTAATTGATACATGCTTTTGAATAAAGCTGGTTTAGCTAGTTTGTATCCCACGATCAATAAGATTGCAGCTAAAACAGATAGCGGAATCTTATTGAGTAAGAAAGGAATCGTAACCACAGAAACAACTAAAAGTATCCCGTGAATGACTGCTGCCATTTTGGTTTTACCTCCAGATTGAATATTGGCAGAACTACGCACGATTACCTGTGTAACGGGTAATCCACCAATCATCCCAGAAGCAATATTCCCAATTCCTTGTGCGATTAGCTCTCTGTTTTTTGGAGTAATGCGTTTTTCTGGATCAATTTTATCAGTTGCTTCCACACATAACAAAGTTTCTAAACTCGCCACTAAAGCGATTGTAAAGGCAACTATCCAAACGTTGATATTCGTAATAGCACTAAAATCTGGGAAGATAATAAAGTCTAAGTCAGCTACATTAGTTGGAACGCTTACCATTTGGCTTGAAGCGATTTCCCATACCGCATCTCCATTTGTAGTTGTAGCATAAATAATACCGATCACTACAGCGACTAAAGGTCCTTGTATGAGTTGGAATATTTTAGCTTTTTTAGTTAAAACCAAATCCCATAAAAGTAAGATTCCCATACTAACGGCTGCAATCAAAGTTGATCCATAACTAATTTGAGAGAAGATGTCTCCGCTATTATTGGCATTGAATCCAAAGAAATATGGAATCTGCTTAAGGATGATAATTAATCCAATCCCAGTCAACATTCCTTTGATCACAGAACTAGGGAAATAATAACCGATTACCCCTGCTTTAGCAATACCAAATGCAAGTTGAATTACACCCCCAAGAACTACGGCAACTAAAAAGTTTTCAAAGCCTAGATCTCCAATAGCAGTAAGTACAATTGCTGCTAATCCAGCTGCTGGTCCACTAACGCCTACTTGTGAACCACTAAGAGCTCCTACAAGAAGTCCACCTATGATCCCGGCAATAAGACCAGAAATAAGTGGAGCGCCAGAGGCTAAAGCAATTCCTAAACATAAAGGGATGGCTACAAAAAATACAACGATACTCGCAGGAATATCGGATTTTAAATTTTGAAATAAATTGTTTTGACTCATTATAATAGTGTTGTTGTGCCTTTAATAAAGCACCTGTTTTTTTGTAAAAATTAAATGAAGAGGGGACATAGTGGTAAAAATATTACACTACTGTCCGAGGAGGGGGAATGGGAATTTCAGTTTTAAAATTACTGAATTTATTTAGGTTAAAATAATTGTTGTTCTTTGAACCAAAATTTGCAATTAAAAAGCGAATATCCATTGGGGAAATCTTGTCTTTTTTTTCTTCAAGATCTTTTTTGTTTTGCTCTTCGTTTTCGTTTTCAGATTCATTTTCGTGGTCGATGTCTAGCTCGATAGATGAATATTCGTGAAAGCTGTCAACAAAAAGGTAACTAGGGATACTTTGGCAAAGTGTTGCCAGCATAAATACACTAAAAATTGCTTTTCTAATATAGTCTCTTTTCATTCAGCAAAATTATGTTGCAAAAATACGATAAATTATTAAACACGCCTAGTTTTTAGCAGCTCCTATTATTATTCTATAGTTGTGCTTAAGTTAAAGCAGTACTTATTGATTAATATTTCTTTCTTGGCCGAAAAAGTATGCTGCCTCTTCATGAAAGTTTTAATCTTTGCGTACATATTAAATCAACTTTTGCTTTGGGGTTAAGCTATAAGAGCGAGAAAGTTCATATTCGCTTTTGCCTTTTTCTTTGCGATCTATTTTCTATCCTATTATTGGGGATAAAATCAATGGTATTTATGGAAATATTGTTGATATAATCGCAGTGGTTGCTACCCTTTTTGGTTTGGCAACTTCCTTAGGATTTGGAGCGAGACAAATTGCAACAGGGCTTCAATTTCTATTTGGGATTGATTCTGGTGTCTATACACAAATCACTGTTATTTTAGTTATTACCTTGATTGCAACAGTCTCAGTAGTCACGGGACTAAAGAAAGGAGTTCGCTTTTTAAGTCGCTTGAATTTGATTTTAGCTTTGGTCTTTTTGACCTTTGTTTTATTCTTGACAGATACCCTGAGTGTGTTGGGAATATTTATTGAAAGTACAGGGATGTATTTTCAACGATTTATCAAGATAGGGACTTGGTCTTCTTCTTTTGTTGACTCAACTTGGCAAAACAACTGGACGATTTTTTATTACGCCTGGTGGGTTGCATGGGCTCCTTTTGTAGGGATGTTCATCGCGAGGATCTCAAAAGGACGAACGTTTAAAGAATTTGTTTTAGGGGTATTATTTGTCCCTACTTTAATGACCTTTTTCTGGATTAGTGTCTTCGGGGGATCAGGACTATTACTCGAGATAGAAACCCCTGGAATCTTATCTATACCAGTTTTAGAAGATACTTCAACCTCTTTATTCATCTTTTTAAAGGCGTTTCCTTTATACACTTTTACGAGTATCATAGGGATTTTTATGGTCTCAGTATTTTTTGTGACCTCTTCAGATAGTGGTTCATTGGTCATCGATAGTATCACTTCGGGTGGAAAATTAAACGCCCCAGTAGGCCAGCGCATTTTTGGGGCTTTGATTGAGGGTTTTGTGGCCATTGCACTTTTATTAGGGGGTGGTTTAGCCGCCATGCAAACCGCTTCTGTTAGTACTGGTATTCTCTTCTTGCTTATTCTTTTTGTGATATGTTATTCCCTTATCGTTGATTTGAAAAAGGATTTATCTGCCGTTAAAAAAGAATCTTAATGCTCTTTTTTTGTGTAGTCCACAATCTCTTTGGGTAACCTAAGATTAAAACAACTATGCATTGATATATTAATATGCAGGCTTCGCCAAAGGAAGGTTATCACTCACCCTTACTTTAGCGCGGAGGTCTTTTTTGTAGATCGATTAAGTCTTAAAGATTTTTATTTTGGTACTACCCATTCTTCTTCTAAAAAAGACTTTATTTTTCTAATACTAGTATCATACCGTTACGAGTATTTAATATTAGTGAATCAGATAAGGAATACTTTTTTCCTTGAAATAATTCAGTCGCTTGCGAATTAGTCCCAATCATCTCCTTGTATTTACTCAAATCGTGTTTAATAGCCTCTTTGTTTTTATTAAAAATCACCATGATGGTTTCCTCTTCATTATAGCGAAAATAGGTGTAGATCCCATTTTCAGGTGCAAATTGGATTAATTTACCACTGTGGATTACAGCACTCTTTTTTCGCCAATTCAATAGTTTTGAGGTGAAGCTTTTCATGTCTTTTTTGATTGGACTCAAGCCCTTTCCAGAAAAACCATTGACAGTATCTCCTGACCATCCGCCAGGAAAATCAGCTCGAATTTGGCCATGTCCAGGTTGGTCATTTTTCATTCCGATTTCTGTCCCATAATAAAATTGTGGAACTCCACGCATGGTTGAAAAATATATCATGGCCATTTTAAGTAAATCAATATCTCCCTTTAACTGGTTTAAAACGCGATCCATATCATGGTTGTCTGGAAAGATAACTAGGTTTTGAGGATCTGGATACAGGTGATCGTTACCCAGCATTTCATAGACTTTGATCCAACCGCTATTCCAATTTTCTTCTTCCACCAAAGCACTAATTAATGCATCCTGAAGCGGAAAGTCCATCACACTAGGTAGCGACGAGCGATACCCGTTACTGTTTGTTTTACCTGCTTGCCAAAAGGAGACAACAGCCGGATTTAAAGACCATTCTTCTCCTACAATATTAAATGCTGGATATTCTGCTAAAATTGCATCATTCCATTGTGTCATAAATTCTTTGTCTGGGTAAGGATATGTGTCCATTCGGATCCCTGCAATACCAGTATATTCAATCCACCATAAAGTGTTTTGAATAAGGTAGTTCGCCATTAAAGGTTGCTTTTGATTCAAGTCAGGCATTGTTTTTACAAACCATCCATCGACAAATGCTTTTTTATCGTATTCTGAAGCGTAAGGATCTTGATGTGTTGTACGTCTATGCGAGGTTTGCACATAAGAATTGTTGTGATTAATCCAATCTTGAGTAGGCGGATCTTTGACAAACCAGTGTTCTGAACCATTGTGGTTTAAAATCATATCCATGATGATCTTAATCCCTTTCTTTTGTGCTTCTTGACAGAATTGTACATAATCTTCATTTGTACCAAAGCGTTGATCAACCTTGTAAAAATCTGTTGCAGCATAACCGTGATATGAGGTGCGATACATATCGTTCTCTAATATTGGATTTAACCATATAGCGGTAAAACCTAAATCATGGATGTAATCTAAACGGTCTTTAATGCCTTTAATGTCTCCACCGTGGCGGCCTTGTTCGTCTTGGCGATTCACCACCTTTTCTTTCATTCCAGGAATAACATCATTAGAAGGGTCACCATTTGCAAAACGATCAGGAGTGATCAGATACATGACGTCTGAACTGTCAAAGCCTTTTCTCGGAATTGTCATATCTCTTTCCAGCAGGGGGTATTGATGTGAGCCTACTTTCTTTTTTTCTTTGTAAAAGTCAATATTGACAGTTGTTGCATCTGCCTTTTCTGATATGAATAAATCTAGAAACAGGTAGTTGGGGTTATTAACTCGCGTTGTTTTTTTTAATTGGATATCAGGATTTTCGACACGAGGTTCCCATTGACTGATATCTTCCCCATAAACTAATACTTGTACAGTATTATGTTTCATACCCACCCACCAATTAGGGGGTTCTACTCGCTCAATTCGTTGAGCATTTAGAAATGTAAACTGGCACCCAAAAAAGGTGATTAAAAGGTAGATTATTTGTTTTTTCATAGGTTGAAATTTAATTCTTAGTTTGACTAGAAGGAGCTAAAAGTTGTTTATAAACAGCACCGCGTATTCGATTATCACGATTGTAACCTGCTTCTGGAACGGCAAACATTTGGCTCATAATTACGGCGACAAAATCACGTTTTGGATCCACCCAAAAATGCGTTTGCTCATAGCCTCCACCTCGCCATAGTCCTTCATCTCCATAGCCCATTTCCAGGTCTTTTGCACTTGATACCCATAGGTTATAGCCGTTGTACCCCCATTCATTATCCAATTGAGTATGCGGAGCATACATTTGTTGAACGGTTGCCTCTTCTAAAAAACGATGACCGTTGAGTGTTCCGTGGTTTAATAGCATTCTTAAAAAGTCTGCATAACCATTTGCAGTTCCAATCATTCCTTCTCCTCCAAAATAAGTTTTACTTTCTGGTCGATAATCGATGGTGTGTGCACCCATAATATCAAGTTCTCCCTGATTTACCTTCCGTAACTTTCCGTCTTTCCCTGAAAAGGTTGGTAATAGATTAATATTAGCACTTTTTTTATACCGTAGCCCTTTGATATTCATGGGTTTTTTAATTCTCTCTTCTAATAATTCAGCTAACGTCTTTCCGCTTGCGCGTTCAGCTACAAAACCTAAGACTGTGGTGTTTGTCCCATAAAAATCATTGCTACCAGGGACCATAATCAACGGTAGCTGAGCCATGTTTTTAATCACTTCTTCATTGGTGTTCAAACTATTCAAGTCTAAAGAATCGACCAATTGATTTAAGCAGATAAAGGGGGTTGTAGCATAGTAGAAGCCAGCTTGATGATTGATCAGATGTTCAACGGTTATTGGATTTGTATTATCGATTAGTTGCAAAGGGCAGTTTTGCTCACTCAAAAAAGGATTATTTTCATATAGACCGGAACCAAATCCAGCCTCTTTATAGTAGTCATTAGCAATGGAGACCAGTGATTTTCCGTTCGCATCGACAGCAACCTTAAGATTTTTAAATTCTGGTATAAAGTCAGTAATTCGATCATTTAAATCAATGATCCCGTCTTCAACTAAGTCAAGCATTAAACTAATGGTAATGATTTTACTCATGGACCAAATTCGAAACCAAGTATCACCATCAATTTTAGTATTAGGTAATAAACTGTCGTTAACGGCTTGATATTCATAGATGACATCTCCAGCTTTGTTTTCCATCCTCATATAGAGAAAGGGAAAACTCCCATTACTAACGTATTGGTCAATAACGGTATTAACTTTTTTTGGCTGCCTTAGAAATGCATCATTTTTCGGGGAATTATTACAGCTTATAAAAATTGCCCCAATAAGCGAGATAAAGGGTAAAAGCAGTTTAGGTTTCATAAGATTTGTTTTAAATTTTTGATTTCGTTCCTTGGAAATTAATCCAATCAAAATCGGCGTATTCTTTTGTTTTTTGGCCGTTACTGCTGGCATATAATCCTATTTGGGTTCCAATATAACCTTTGCATAAAACAAGATTTGCCTCTGTTTTACCTAGGTTGTAAAAGGTCTTTCCTTGATCAAGTGAAAATCGATAACTGTATTGATTTTCTTTTGAGGTTACATTTAGGATAATTTGACCAGTATAATGATCCAATTTCTGTTTGAAAATTTGATTGGGTTTTGTCTGATTTGTCCGGTGTTCCAAAATTACATACTGGTTTCCATCTTGCTGTAAGACATTATAATTTAGATAATTATCATCTTGTTGAAAAATGCTTATTCCTGCTTGTGCATTATTTGTTGTTGCCTCAAAGTTCATCTGAACAGTATAGGAAAAGTCACTTTCGGTTTGACGAAAGCCCATTGCATGATACTGTTCCCTAAGTTCAAAAGTTTTAGGGCTTAACTTTAGACGAAGAAAACCTTTTCGCGCATTGAGCGAATACATATCAGGAAGTGGCGCACGTCTAAAATTCCATTGAGGGTTTAGGGTCTTATCTTCAAAATCATCACGAAAAGCGGAAGCATCTATTTGTGGTTTATGGGTAAAGGGCAGTACCTCTTTTCGTTCTACTTTTCCAGAAAGAGGAGCACAAACTGGCCAATAATCTTCAATAGGTTTCCATACCCCTTCAGGTTCTTCTTTCCAGCCAGAGACAGCGGTTTCCCATTGAACAGGAATCAAATGTGTTTCACGTCCCATGTTGGTTGTTCCATCAACTACGTTTCTAACCCCTAGGGCAACCATATACCATCGACCATCATCAAGTTCAACTAAATCTGCGTGTCCAGTACTGTGAACCCAGTTGTTATTGGACAAGTGGCGAGAAGTGAGTATGGGGTTTTTGGGATTGCTCGTATAAGGACCTCTAATATCATCACTATTAGCGATCATTACTGCATGATTACGAGACGTTCCGCCTTCTGCGACCATCAAATAATACAAACCATTTTTTTTATATATATGTGGACCTTCGACACAACATCCTCCACAGGCTCCACGCCATATTGAACTTCGCGGGCCAATCAATTTCCAGTCATTAAGATCGAGTTCTTGTACCCATATTTCCCCAATTCCGTTAACCGTTGGCTGGCCTGTATTATGGGTTCCTACAAAGTAAACCTTACCATCATCGTCAAAAAATAAATCGGGATCAATGCCCGGGGCTCCTTCGATAATATGTGGTTTTGACCAGGGACCTTTTGGATCTTTAGCAGTGAGGACAAAATTGACCATTTCTGCGGGGAGGGTGTTGTCTTTGGGAGAATAAACGTTGGTCACTACAATATAAAATATTTCTTTGTTGTATCTAATCGAAGGTGCATGAATGCCTCCTTGTTGTTGAACATTTATCAAGTTAACTTTTCCTAGTTGTTCTTTTCGATTTATTCCATGACCAATCAATTGCCAGTTGACTAAGTCAGTACTGTGGTGAATGGGTAATGCAGGGAAATATTCAAAAGAAGAATTGACAATGTAGAAATCTTCCTCTACCCTAACAATTGACGGATCTGGATACCCGCCTTGAAGAATTGGGTTGGTAAATTCTCCTTGTGCACGTGCAATAAAGCAGTAACTCATGCAGACTAAAAATATGATTCTATTCATTGTAACTGTATTAGAAGTACTTTAAAACAACTTGAGCCATCTCTGGGAGATGACTCAAGTTAAAAATTAATGCATTAATAATGAGATGATGGTCTGCTTATTGCGCTTCGATACTGTAAGTGTTGTTTACAATGTCTAGCATGATATTATAGGTTCCAGCAGAAACAGCGATATTATCTCCTCCAAGATCTAATGTACCATCTGCACCAGTATCACCATAATTTACGCCCCAGTCATCATCTGCTCTAAATTTCATTTCACCATCAGCAAGAGTAACTCCGTAAACAAGGTAAACATCATCATTACATGGATCTGGTGACATTTTCACGTCTGGAGCATCTCCCCAACCATTTAATGTAGCATTACCGACAATTCCCCATACAGGATCTGCAGCTGTAACTGTGATGGTCAAATCATTTTCATTGAACTCAACATAGTAGTTACCTGCAGTAATTGCCATGTTATCTCCACCAAGTTCAAGCGTGCCATCTGCACCAGTATCACCATAATTTACGCCCCAGTCATTGTCTTGACGAATCTTGAATTCCCCATCAACCATGTGAAGTGTGGTATGGAAAAGACCTTCTGTCCCATTAGATAAGAAAGGAACATCATTTCCAGCGGCAAATCCTCTGTTGTCTCCACCCCAATTGTTAACGGCGCTTCCTACAAGCCCCCAAGTAGTAAGGATAGACTCTGCACAAGATCCTGCTGCTTCAATCATTTCAATATTCATTCGCGCAGTCTCTGATGTAAGTAATGCACCATTTGCTCCACTAGAACTACTTCCAGCAAATGCTTTAACGCGTGCATAAATAATCCCTGCATTATTTGCTTCACCATCGGCTGCAGTGGTATTTGGATCTTCATCTAGTCCAAGAGTGGTAGCAATTTCAATAAGATTAGCAACAGAAATACCAAAGTGGGTATTAGAAGTATCTCCAGAATTGAAATTAACGGTTGAAAAACCAGCATCAGAAGAAAGTTCCACAACATAGGTCACTGTTGTTGGTGCATCAAAATCTGGTGTATTCCAGACTAACCTTTCTGCAATATTAGAAGAGGTAGCGTTTGATAATTTATAAACAGATTGCACTTCATTTTGAATGCTAAGTGTATCGTTTGTTATAGCGGTAAAGATTAAAAAATCTTCTTTCTCGCAGGCTACTGTTCCCCATAAAAGAGCAACAGCGGCAACTATTTTACTTAATTTTATAATTGATTTCATAATTAATAATTTGGATTTTGTTGAAGGTTAGGATTAACAAGAAGAACATCTTCTGGGATGGGGAAAATATTACGGTGATTACCGGTTGACTTTCCTAGTGCAGCTCCAGCTTTAAAGGGCCATAAGTAGTCTGCCGTTGTAAATTTTCCGTCGCGAATTAGATCGGTGCGTCTTGTACCTTCCCAATACAATTCACGCGAGCGCTCATCCATCACAAATTGGGTGTTCATTTCTGCTGCTGTGGCTAGTGGTGCTCCAGCTCTTGTACGTAACTGATTAATTAAACCAAGTGCAGTATTAGCACTTCCACCACCACCTCTTGAAACGGCTTCGGCATAGTTTAAATAGACTTCTGCTAATCGCAGTATAGGAAGATCCATGTCTACATGGTCCCCAGAGGAATCAGAACCTGCATTGCCGCTGGTATCTACATTTCTAAACTTAGTAACGGCATAACCCTCTGTGAATTTTGGGATTTTCGCCATTTCATAGTTTTGTCCATCTGTATGAAACATCGCTCTAGAATCTGACCATGCAGTAGGTTCACCGTTTCCGTTTGTTGCTGTTATGGCATAGCCAAATTTATCAACTAAAGCTTTTGTTGTGCGAAGACCGGCCCAACCTCCATTTACTCCAAAGGCTGAGGCATCCATTGATCCACCAATTGAGGCATGAACTAAGTAGGTTGCTCCTCCCCAGGTTTGACTGTTGATTCCGTCAAACTGGATCAGAAAAATAAACTCGTCTTGTGCTCCATTTGTATTGTTGTCAGCTAAAAACAATTCGTCATAGGCTGATCCATTGCTATTTCCATCAGAAGTGTTCAATGCATAAGCTGAATTCATAACCTTTTCAGCTTGCGTAACAGTTTCAGCATATTTAGCTTCTCCTATATAAACCTCAGCATTGAGATATAATCGAGATAATAATGCCCACGCTGCAACTTTGTCCACTCGACCGTATTCATTGGCTTGTGGGTCTTTCAACTCAGCATCAAGTGCGATAAGCTCTGATTCAATAAATGCAAAGATCTCTGCTCGATTGCTTTGTTCAGGAAGTTCAGTAGACACAGTAGTAACTAAAGGTACATTAGCATACATATCCATTAATTGTAGATAGGCATAAGCACGAATAAATCGAGCTTCAGCAATGTAATATCCTACTTCGTCACTATTATTGGCTAAGTCTGCTGCGTTTTCAATAAATGAATTGGCAAATGACACCACTTGTCCCAAACGAAAATACATTCCTTTTGTCCAACCGTTATTTACATCCCAAGACAACTCATGAATGTTGGGTAGTCCAGGATCTCCCCAGCCCACTACGGCATGGTCTGTTGAGATTTCATTTAAGGTGTGAAGAATTCTGGTGTATTGTGAAAACCCTTCGTCTAAGATGCTTCCATCAATATCTGGATCACCATCAGGACCTTGTTGCCCTGTAACAGCTAAAGCAGAATAAACTTTAGCTAAAGCTCCACGAGCATCATCTTCGCTTTGGTAAACTTCGACTTCTGTAAAAAGATCTGGATCAATGGGATTTTGATCCAAATCTTTATGACATGAAATTGTCAAAGCTACAATCGTAAATAAATAAATTATTTTTTTCATAGTAGTGGATTAAAATGTTAAGTCAAGACCAAGTGCAATTGCTCTTGATCGTGGATAGAAGTTACTGTCAATTCCTCCTGTAATTTCAGGATCAATACCATTATAATTAGTCGCTACAAAGAGATTGTCTCCTGTTAGATAAATACGTAATGGATTGTCTTGAATAGCATTCTCAAAGGTATACCCCAGAGTAATGTTGTCTAATCGGAAGAAAGAAGCGTTTTGTATATAATGATCACTTACAGTATTCTTATCAGAGAAGAATAAGAAACCAGTGTCGAGATAATCCTGGTGAACATTAGATAAACGATTCAAATTGGTGATTTGTGACAAATTCGACGAAGCAGACATTTGATTATAACTGTAGTTTCCGATACTTGCACGCGAAACTACACTAAGGTCAAATTGCTTGTAACGAAGATTTGCTGTAAGCCCCATTAGAACATCTGCATAAGGATCTTTGTAGAAATAACGATCATCGATATTGATTAGTCCATCACCATTTAAGTCAGCATAGGCGCCTTCAATAGGCTTTCCATTTGCATCATAAATTTGCTTGTAGACATAATATGCAAAAGGAGATTTGCCTTCCTCATGACGTTGAAGGTTGTTCCCTAGTCCTAGACTCCCTACATTTTGTTCATTTTCTAAACGTGTGATGGTGTTGTCGTTCATCGCCACATTATAGCTTAAACTAAACCCAAAATCTTCTGTGTCAACAACGGTATAATTTAATTCTACCTCGATTCCTTTGTTTTCCATATCTCCAATATTTGCGGAGATAGATGTTCCAAAGTTGGTAAAAGGATCTACAATAGCTGTAGCAATCAAATCATTGGTGTTTTTGATATAAGCATTTACTGTTCCACTTAGGCCAAAATTAGCTAGGCTAAAATCAATTCCTGCGTTATAGGTCTGGCCAACCTCCCATCGCAATTCTTTGTTAATAGGTGCAGGCCTGTAAGTGGTGTAAGAATTACTCCCAAATCCATATTGTGATTGAATATCACTTCGGGTGTAACGGGTTAAGAAATTATAATCTCCTAGTCCATTTACATTCCCAATTTCTCCATAACCAACACGAAGTTTCAATTCATCAAAAACTGAATCTATGCCAAAACTTTCGTTGTGTAAATTCCATGCAAAAGCGGTTGAAAAGAATGTTCCCCATCGATCTTCAGAAGGTAATTTTGAAGATGCATCAGCTCTAAGTGTTGCCGTAATTAAATAGCGATCATTAAAGTTGTAATTCGCCCTTCCAAAATAAGAAAGCAAAACATTTTTCGATTTATCGATTAATGTTTCTGTGATCGATGTATCTGTATTGACGGTATTATCTGAGTTAAGAAATTCAACAGCATTTGTAGAGCTGTTGTCGTATTCAAAACTCTGATAAGAATGACCAGCAGTTAACGAAAAGTTGCTATTTGTCAAATCTTTATTATAAGTAAGATAAGCATCAAATAGTATATTAGTTGATGTGTTATCATAGTCATTGTTTCGACCATTAAACCCAACTGCATCGTTTGGTAAATTAGGATCTTCAGATGTAAAGCCTTTTCCGGTAGAGTTGTCTAAACCAGCATTAATAGTCGCCTTTAAACCCTCAACAGGTAGATCATAATCTATTTTTATGTTAGCAATCAATCGGTTGACCGTTGATTCATCGTCAGTTAAATTTAAAAGCGCTAATGGGTTAACCGGTGAGAGTGCTAATTTTGTTCCATCGTTGTCTAACCAGGTATAATAATTACCATAAGGTGAATTAGTGTCATAAACGGGTTTTGTAGGATCAAAAAAGGCAGCAGATCCAATTGCTCCACGATTAGCAAAATCATTTTCTGTATATACATATCGTGAGTTTAGATTTACACGAAGACTGCCATCTAGAAATTGAGGGGCAACATTCAGGGATAAAGTAGAACGTTGAAAATTATCACTTGCTAGAATTCCATCCTGATCAGTATGTCCTAATGAAAAACGAAATGGAACCCCTTTGATATCACCTGAAGCAGAAAAAGTATTGTTAGTACCAAGAGCGTCGTTGTAAATCTCGTCTTGCCAGTCTGTATCATCATTGCCTAAACGTGCAATGATATCAGTGTCTTCTGTTGCGTTTACTGCTTGTGTAAATTCACTTGCATTCAAAACATCTACAAAATTGATTGGCTGGAAATTCGTAATACGTGTACTGAACTCATATTTGATTTCACCAGATTTTCCTTTTTTAGTCGTAATTAAAATCACTCCATTTGCTGCTCTTGAACCATAAATTGCTGTTGCTGAAGCATCTTTTAATACTGTCATACTAGCAATATCATTTGGGTTGATTACATTGAGTGCGTTCCGTGAACCACCAACACCACCGCTGTCTAGTGGAATACCATCTACGACAAACAAAGGGTTATTGTTGAGGTTTAATGAGCCAATCCCACGAATTAACACATTTGCACCATCACCCGGTGCACCACTGTTTGTTACTATTGAAACTCCTGCTACTTTACCTTGAATAAGTTGCTGTGCAGATACTACAGAACCTTTAGTAAAGTTTTCAGAATTAACAACGTCTAAGGTACCCGTAAGGTCCTTTTTCAGTGCCTCTCCATAACCAATAACGACCACTTCATCGAGTTCGTTGTCTTGTTCAAGACTCAAATTAATTTGATCTTGATCCTCAACGAGGACGGTATTTGATTGATAACCGATAAAACTGGCTTCTAGGGTTTGTCCCCGCTCGACATTGATGCTGTAATTTCCATCAAAATCTGAGGTAACTCCATTACTAGTTCCTTGTACAATTACTGTAGCGCCTGGCAATGGTGTGCCTTCTGCATCAGTAACTAAACCTGAAACCGTTTGTTGCGCAACCATCACAGAGGATAGCAAGAGCGCAAGCAAACATTGCATTTTTATTAATTTCATAAATATAGTTTTGGTTTTTTAATAAAAAAATCCACTTCTCGTTCCGAATATAGAAATAAATTCCCATCTCCACATAATAAACCAAAGAGGTGAAATTCACTACAACGTGATAGTTGGGTTACTACAACGATGTAGTGTTAATAACTTTTATTTTTTATTAATTCATTCTGATTAAAACCTTAATTTTAGGTAAAACTTATATCAACCCTACCTTTTTCTAGAAAATGAAAAAACGGATAACATTAAAAGAAATCGCAAACGAATTAAACGTTTCTATTTCTACGGTTTCAAAATCCTTAAAAAATAGTCCTGAAATTGGAGAAGATACACGCCAAAAAATAATAGCCTTTGCTAAGGCCCACAATTACCGCCCTAATAATATCGCCTTGAGTCTTAAGAATAGAAAGACTAAAACGATAGGCGTGATCATTCCTGAGATTGTCCATTACTTTTTTTCTAATGTTATTAATGGTATAGAGAAGTTTGCCAATCAAAGTGGTTATAACGTTATTATTGCTGTTTCAAATGAGTCTTTTGAGAAAGAAGTCCTTAATATGGAGACTTTAGCTAATGGTCATATTGATGGGTTTATTGTCTCAATTGCAAAGGAAACCCTAAAAAAACAAGATTTTCATCACATTCAAGAAACCATTGATCTGGGGATGCCGGTGGTGCTTTTTGATCGAGTGTTTAATGATTTAAAGTGCGATAAAGTAATTGTAGATGACAAGGGTGGAGCAGAGGCTGCAACTACTTTCCTTATTGAAAAAGGACGAAAAAACATACTGTTATTAACCACACAAGATTATATCAGTGTTGGTAATTTGAGAACACAGGGCTATCTAGAGGCGTTAAAAAAGCAGCATATCATCGCTGATAATAATTTGATCATAAAGGTGATTGATAATAAAAACTCAGAACAAGAAATGTTCGATCTGGAGTGGCAAATCGAAAACTTGCTCGATCAAGAAATTCATTTTGATGGAATTTTCGCAGTAAACGAAATTTATGCTGCCTCTGCCATGAAGGTTATGCGAAAGCGAAAATTAAATATTCCAAAAGACATTGCTTTGATTTGCTTTACAGATGGGGTGATTTCTAGATATTCATTTCCCAGTTTAACTACCGTGAGTCAACATGCTGAAGAGATCGGAGAATCTTCTGCAAAATTATTGATCAATAAATTGAAGGATCAATACCCCGTTGAAGAAAACTTTACTAAGATTATAAAATGCTCTATCATTGAGCGAGAATCCACTTAATATTTAGTTATTTAAAAAAATATACTACATTTGGTAGATCAAATTATAAGTTCACTTCTCACTATTTATAATTTGAAGGGATATTTCCTTTCGTGATTTATCGGATAATGAAAAAAACACGTTTGCGCTTCTGGCAAATCTGGAACATGAGTTTTGGATTTCTCGGAATACAATTTGGGTTTGCCCTTCAGGGTGGATTTATGTCACGTATTTTCCAAACCCTTGGTGCGGATAAATCAGATATCCCTTTATTGTGGATTGCCGCCCCTCTTACTGGATTAATTGTTCAACCCATCATTGGATACATGAGTGATAACACTTGGCATCCAACATTAGGACGGAGAAAGCCCTATTTTTTAGTCGGGGCAATCTTGAGTTCATTGGCCTTATTTTTTGTTCCTTACTCTCCAACTTTATGGATTGCAGCAGGATTTTTATGGATTCTAGATGCATCGATCAATATTAGTATGGAACCTTTCCGTGCTTTAGTGGCAGATAAATTGTTAGAGGAACAACGAACTTATGGGTTTGTTATGCAAACACTTATCATTGGGATTGGAACTTGGATAGCGAGTAACTTACCGTGGTTTGTAACACAAATAGGGGTTAGTAACGTAGCATTACCAGGAGAAATACCTCCATCAATTAAGTTTGCTTTTGCAATCGGAGCAGTAGTGTTCTTGTCTGCAATTTTGTATACTATTTTCACCACTAGTGAGTATCCTCCAAAGGACCTAGCTGCCTTTAAACTCAAGAAAAATAAAACTTTTGGCGAAGGCCTAAAAGACTTTATATCACAGTTTTTATCTATGCCCTTAACGATGAAAAAACTGGGATTGATTCAATTCTTTAGTTGGTTTGCGTTTTTCACCATGTGGAGTATGGCTAACCCAGCGATAACCGAACACGTATTTAATGCACCTTATCCTGAAATATCAACCTACAATTTAGATATAGTGCAAGAAGCCGAATTATTCAATCAAGCTAATGCGAAATTTCAATCTGCCTCTAATAGTACAGGTTCCTATATGGGGATTTATGGATTATCTTCAATGCTTTTTGCACTAGTACTTACATTTTACACCGCCAAAAGAAAGATTAGTCGCAAGTATGTACATATGTTTTCCTTAGCATTAGGAGGGGTTGGATTTCTTTTAATGTACGGGATGAGTAATCCCGCATATTTGGGTCTTTCCTTTACTTTGATTGGGTTTGCCTGGGGAAGCGTTTTGTCCATGCCTTATGCGATGTTATCTGGTGCAGTAGACGAAGAAAACATGGGGGTGACTATGGGCTTGTTTAATATGTTTATTGTTCTGCCTCAAATCATTGCAGCTACTGGTGGAATCAATTATTTATCCTCCCTCTTTGGCGAAGCCTCCATATATGCCATGGTAATTGCAGGATTGTCATTGCTGATTGCTGCTGGACTAAATTTTCTTATTGACGAATCTAATTGAAGCTAATGAAAACAGAACAATATCCTACATTTATTTTTGATTTAGATGGTGTCATCACCAAAACCGAAGCCTACCATTTTGAAGCTTGGAAAGAGACAGCTGCTTTTTTAGGGTATGAGATTTCTCCAGAAGACAACGAAGCATTGAAGGGAGTTAGTCGTATTGATTCCTTAAAAAAAATTGTAAAATGGGCTGGAAAAGAAGTTTCCCCTCAAACATTTGATCGCTTACTAGAAGAAAAAAATGAACGCTATCTTCATTTACTTTCCTCCCTCTCTGAAGATGATATTATGGAAGGCGTTCATCAATTTATGCTTGAAGCAAAAGAAAAGAATCACTCCATAGCCCTTTATTCTTCTAGTAAGAACGCTAAACTTATTTTGGAAAAACTCAATATCATTCACTTGTTTGATGTTTTAGTTGATGGCAACGATGTGACTCGTTCTAAGCCTGATCCAGAAGGCTTTGTGTTAGCGGCTAATCAGTCGAAAACATCCCCGAAAGATTGTGTTGTTTTTGAAGATTCAAAGGCAGGAATTGAAGCGGCAAATGCAATAGGAATGACTACAGTAGGGATAGGTGATGTTGGAAGTTTATCAATAGCATCCAAGGTTTGTAAAAATTTTAAAGAAATCTCTTTAAAAGACTTTAAATATGATTGATTATATAAAAGAAAATGAGTGGTCCATAATCGAAGAAGGCTTTGATGCTTCCCGTGTCATGGCATCTGAAAGTATTTTTAGTATCGGTAATGGTAAATTCGGTCAACGTGCCAATTTTGAAGAAGATTATTCAGGAGAAAGTCTTTTTGGAAATTATATTTCAGGAATTTATTATCCAGATAGGACTAAAGTGGGCTGGTGGAAAAAAGGTTACCCCAACTATTTTGCAAAAACAGTGAATTGTCCCGTATGGAATTCACTAAGAATCTCTGTCAACGATGAAATTGTTGATTTGAATAAATGCAAGCATGTTTCGGAATTCTCACGTGAACTTAACATGAAAGAAGGATGGTATAAAAGAACGTCTACGGTCGAACTTCACAATGGAATAAAAATGCATATCAAGGCAAAACGATTTATATCCATGTCCATAGAGCAGTTGGGCGCATCACAGTATACGATCAGTTTACTTAATGCTAAAGCAAAATTATCAGTATATCCCCACCTAAAACTAGATACTTCAAATCGTGATTCCAACTGGAATGATCCATTTACTCAGGCAATTTCTACTAAGATTGAAGGAAGGCAAATTTTACACCTTACAGAAGTTTTAAAAACTGGATTTTCGGTTTGTACTTATAATAGTTCACAATTATCATTGAACGGAGCAGTGTTAGAGGCTACTGGAGATGAGGTAATTGACCCAGCTAGAGCTGGCCTCCAATATGATATATCGATGGAGACAAATGATGCTCTAACGATTTCCACTTTTGGCGGTTATGTTAATTCGATGGATACCCCTGCAGATGATGTTATCCCTCAAGCGAAAAAAGTAATTCATCAGGTTGAGGCCGTTGGTTTTGATCAATTGTTGCAACTCCATCAAATTGAATGGGAAAAAATTTGGTACCTAGCAGATATTAAAATCGAAGGGGATGTAGCAGCTCAGCAGGCTATTCGCTTTAATATATTCCAGTTGAATCAAACCTATACTGGAAATGACGCGCGGCTTAATGTTGGACCAAAAGGATTTACAGGCGAAAAGTATGGCGGGGTTACTTATTGGGATACAGAGGCTTATTGCCTTCCCTTTTATTTGGGTACAAAAGATGCTAAGGTTGCAAAAAATCTATTGCGGTACCGTTATTTTCAATTGGATAAAGCTATTGAGAACGCAAAAAAAATAGGATTCAATAATGGAGCTGCACTCTATCCTATGGTTACTGCGAACGGAGAAGAATGTCATAACGAATGGGAAATTACCTTTGAAGAAATCCATCGTAACTCTGCTATTGCCATGGCAATAAAAAAATACATCGATTATACTGCTGATGTAGCACATATGGCCGAAATGGGCCTAGAGGTTTTGATCGGGATCAGTCGATTTTGGGCACAGCGGGTAAGTTTTTCAATTCAGTTAAAGAAATATGTAATCCTAGGGGTTACAGGACCTAATGAATATGAAAATAATGTAGATAATAACTGGTATACAAATTACAGTGCCCGTTGGTGTTTGCAATACACAAAGGATACGATTGCAGAAATGCAGCAGGCTGATCCAGAAAACTTTCATCGAATCTGTAAGAAAACATGTTTTTCTGTTGACGAAACTGCCCGTTGGACAGAAATAATAGCAGCAATGTATTTGCCGTATTCAAAAGAATTAGACTTGTACATTCAACATGATGGATTTTTAAACAAAGAACTGATTCCTGCAAATCAAATTCCAGAGGATCAACGCCCTATTAATCAAAATTGGTCTTGGGACAGGATTTTGCGCTCTCCCTATATTAAGCAAGCTGACTTACTTCAAGGATTTTATTTTTTTGGAGATGATTTTACTACTGCAGAATTGAAAAAGCACTACGACTTTTATGAAAATTTTACGGTGCATGAATCTTCTTTATCTCCCTGTATCCATTGTATTCAGTCAGTTAAATTAGATAATATTGATCAAGCACATGCTTATTTCTTACAAACAGCTCGTTTAGATTTAAACGATTATAATAAAGAAGTTCATGAAGGTTTGCATATTACTTCTATGGCTGGGACTTGGATGAGTTTAATTGAAGGTTTTGCAGGTGTAGAGGTGAAAGAAAATCAATTGAGTTTTTCTCCAAAAATTTCTAAGCACTGGACTTCATATTCCTTTCACTTAAATTTTAGAGGGCGTTTAATTTTTATAGAAGTAGATCACAACAAAGCCGATTTACAGTTGGTAGAGGGTGAAAAAATACCGGTTCTCTTAAACGGGAAGCCTCAACAATTATCAAAAGAAAATTTAAAAATCGTACAGAACTAAACACTAATCCATGAAAAATGTAATTCTTTTCCTTACTGTCTTAATAGCATTCGCTTGTGGAGAGAAACCAAAAGCGATAGAAAAAAAGGCCGCCTTTTCAATCGAGCAAATCAAAGATGGTGTGATCTATGAAGTCAATGTTCGCCAATACTCTAAAGAGGGTACATTTGACGGTTTTACGCAAGATATCCCAAAGTTGAAGGAGCTTGGCGTAAAAGTAATTTGGCTAATGCCAATACATCCCATTTCAAAAGAAAAGCGCAAAGGAGAGTTAGGGAGTTATTATTCTATAGCAGACTACAAAGGAGTTAATCCTGAGTTTGGAAATAAAGAGAGTTTTGATCGTCTGGTTCAAACTGCGCACAAGAACGATATGTTAGTCATTATTGATTGGGTAGCAAATCATACTGGCTGGGATCATCTATGGATAACGAATAATCCTGATTTTTACTCTAAAAACGAGGCGGGTGAAATTATTGATCCGGTCAATCCAGAGACAGGAGAATCTTGGGGATGGACTGATGTTGCTGATCTTAATTTTGACAACCTTGAAATGAAAAATGCTATGATCGAAGCTATGGAATATTGGGTTACAGAACACGATCTTGATGGTTTCCGATTTGATGCAGCGCACAGTTGTCCTGTTGATTTTTGGAAAAGCACCATGGAACGATTGACCAAAATTAAACCCTTATTTACCCTTGCTGAATCTGATGGATACCATCCCGGTGGTTTTGAATTGGTTCAAACATTTGACATGAGTTATAGCTGGAGAGGACATCACGTTTTGAATGAAATAGCTAAAAAGCAAAAGCCAGTCGAAGCAATACATGAGAATATCCGTACGAATGCTAGGGATTATAATGCGAAGCATATATTGATGAATTTCACTTCAAACCACGATGAGAATTCATGGTCAGGAACAGTTTTTGAACGCTTGGGTGGAGGTGTGAAAACCTTCGGTGCCTTAACTTATTTTCTTCCTGGAATGCCTTTGATTTACAATGGACAAGAATATGGATTAAATAAGCGCTTAGCTTTTTTTGAAAAAGATTTTATTATAAAAAAGGAAACAGACTTATTTGCTTTTTACGCTAGGTTAGCACAGTTAAAACAAAATTTTGCTCAATTAGATATTGATAATAACGTAAAATTTTCAATTATTGAATTGTCGAACCCTAATGTGATTCTTTTAAAACGTGAGATAAACAATGATGTAATGTATTTTATTGCTAATCTTACTGATGAAGCTCAATCCATTAATGCCCCAATAAAAGGTTCATTTACATCCCTGATGGAAAACAGTGACTACAACTTAGAAGAAACCAACCAACTATCTCCTTGGGAGTTTCATTTTTTAAATTAATTAAACGATGAAACGTCTTCTTCTTCCATTTTTCTGTTTTTTTATATTAGTAAATTGTAGTAAAAATAGTTCAGGAATTGATGATGAGTCCCTCGATGTGCAATACGATGAGTCTGTTACTAACCCCTCCCCAGATTCAACAATTGATCCTTCAGATATTCCAAATGATATTTGGTGGAATGATGAGGTGTTTTACGAGATTTTTGTACGCAGTTTCAATGATTCAGATGGGAATGGTATAGGAGATATTCAAGGAATAATTGACAAACTCGATTACCTCAATGACGGTAACCCTGCGACAACTACTGATTTAGGAATTACTGGACTTTGGTTGATGCCTATTTTTCCTTCTCCCAGTTATCATGGTTATGATGTGACAGATTACAGAGACATTAATTCAGACTATGGTACCTTAGAAGATTTTAGACGTTTGCTTACAGAAGCACATAGTCGAGGTATAAAGATTATTATAGATTTTGTAGGGAATCACACCTCTGATCAACATCAGTGGTTTACACAATCGGCTAGTGGTCAGAGTAAACGCGATTGGTATCTTTGGGAGCAGAGCAATCCTAACTTTAACGGTCCATGGGGACAAACAGTCTGGCATCAACGTAACAATGCCTACTACTATGGTCTTTTTTGGGGTGGAATGCCTGATCTAAACTTCCACAACGATGAAGTGACACAAGAAATAAAAGACATCAGTCAATTTTGGGCAGAGATCGGTGTGGATGGATTTAGAATTGATGCTGTCAAACATTGGGTAGAAGAGGGGAGTAATCAAGAAAACACCCAGTCAACCTTGGATTGGTGGCGTAATTATTACGCTTTTCAAAAAAGCTTGAGTCCATCCTTTATGACGGTTGGAGAAGTTTGGACATCAACACAAAATATTTTGCCCTACAGTGACAAACGTTTAGATTATTGTTTTGAATTTGACCTTGCTAACAGCATTATCAATTCAATAAATAGTCAAACAGCAGCTGCTTTAAAACAGAAAGTAAATCAAGTAACCTCAAATTATAACTTCGCTCAATACGGAACTTTTCTTGCGAATCATGACCAAAACAGGGTGTTTAATCAATTGGGAAGATCTATTGCTAGAGCAAAATTAGCGGCCAGTATTTTACTGTCACTCCCTGGGGTTCCCTATTTGTATTATGGTGAAGAAATAGGGATGGTAGGAGAAAAACCTGATGAAAACATCCGTCTTCCAATGCAATGGGACACGACACCCAATGGTGGTTTTACTTCAGGCACCCCTTGGCGACCATTAAATGCTAATGCGATGGATTTTAACGTAGAGGGAATGCAAGCAAATGAAAACTCGCTGTGGAATCACTACCGTCACTGGATCGATTTACGAAAAACAAATCCTGCCCTTACCGAAGGTCGATACAAAGGCCTAGGAGCAAGTGTAAATTCAATTTTTGCCTTTTTACGTCATGATACTACTGCTGGTCAAATTGTAATGATCCTTCACAATCTTTCATCACAAAATCAAATGGGATTTGCTATAAATTCAATTTCAAGTGAAATAACAAGTGGTGTTTATACGCTCGTGGATATTCACAATGACACTAATTTAGGTAGCTTGACTATTCAAACAAATGGTGGATTTAGCACCCAAGATTTAAATATTTCAATCGCTCCTTATGCTTCAATTGCGTTAAAGTTACAATTACAGTAGCCATAAGAAGTAGTACCTCAAATTGTGCCCCATAAAAAAAAACCAACCCTGTAAAGAGTTGGTTTTCTGTGACCTCGGCAGGATTAATATTTATATTTTTATATTTTGTAAAATATTGATTATTAATATATTAACTATATCTTAAAAATTTTATTATCACCTAAAAAGTACTAATTAGTACCGAAAAGGTGAAACTTATTTTATTTAACCTCTGTTAAATCTAACAGAAGTTATTTCTTCTTTTTTTAACTCATTTTCTTTACGTTTTCTAAAGTTTCTAATATTTATAAATGTAACCTACTCTCCATCATAGGGGTTCAGAGTAGACCACCCTTTATCCAACAACCATAGATGAGGAAACGAAGATGGGGAAAGGATTAGGGTTAGAAGTTGGTTAGTATTCTGTGTGATTGAAATAATATCTGAACATAACGGAAAAGGTTTCACCGATAGTTACAAAAATGGTTTTACTATAAATCTGATATGGGGGATGAAAACTAACTGGTCAGAGGAAATTTAAAACTCACTATTCTGAAGGGGTAAAAACCCTCAAAGGGGATTACTGTATCTAATAAC
>Ga0233438_10000437_pt1 | contig 53619 bp, 44 predicted proteins | sample SI_123_September_FD_182720 | JGI IMG/M metagenome (GOLD analysis project Ga0233438, IMG submission 182720) | Seawater microbial communities from Saanich Inlet, British Columbia, Canada - SI_123_September2016_10_MG | ecosystem: Environmental > Aquatic > Marine > Inlet | place: Canada: British...
TCTCTTGTTTTGTAGGTTATGGAACCATTTAGGGAGTCAATACTGTTTTTGACTATTGCTAACCCAAGTCCCATTCCCCCAGTTTTAGTTGTGAATTTGGGTTCAAAAACTTGATCTATATTTTGTACAGAAATACCCGAGCCGTTGTCTTCTATTTCTATTCGAAGTCCAGAAGCTTCACTTTGTATTCTAACTTGAATCAATGGATCTCTTCCTTGTGGAATCGACTGTATTGCATTTTGAAGTAAATTAGTCATAATTCTTATCCACTGGGTTCTATCCATATTCCAAAGAATTTGCTTTTCTGTGCAGGTAAACTGAATTACTCCTGGTTCAAAAATATCAATCGACAAAGATGTAATCTCAACAATATCAACTATTTCAATCCGAAGCTTGGGGAGAGTCGCAAAATCCGAAAAAGCGGTTGCAACCTCGCTCATAGTATCTATCTGTTCAATCATAATTTTTGAGAAATCCATTACTTTTTGATTAATTTTAGGATCATCTGGATCAAAACGCTGCTGAAAACTTTGAATTGATAAACGCATTGGAGTAAGCGGGTTTTTAATTTCATGAGCAACTTGCTTTGCCATTTCTTGCCAAGCTTGTTCTCGTTCAGATCGAGCTAGCTTAGCTATACTCTCCTCCAAAGCATCCAACATGCTATTGTATGAGTTTACTAAACTATCTACTTCTTTACTTGCATTGGAAATATAAATTTTCTCATTCCCTTTCAACAATCCAGTTCGATCAATCCTTGCACGAATAGTTTCTAAAGGTCTTGTCATATATCTTGAAATAAAATAGGCAATAATAATTGCGACCAATAGCATAAAGAAATAAATCTGAAAGAGTCTAACTAAAAAAGTATTTAGTTCATTGGAACTGAAGGATACATCTTCGAAATAAGGAAAATATAGAATCCCATAAGGTTCATTTAATTTATTGAAAAGAACACTGTATGAATACTGAAATTTTCCTCTTTCTTTTTCGTTTTGAATTGTAATTCTTTTGCGTTTACTTTTAAATAATTCTTGTGTAATACCAGAGTTTAATACTTGGCTTTGGTCAACACTTCCAAGTTTCATATAAGAATAAAAGTATGGGATTCCGTCCAAAGAATACAAAGCGTATTCAACCTTGTGAATCAACGAAATTGATTCAAAAACATCGTATAAACTTGACTGTTTTTCCTTGCTTAAATCAAAAGCATTGTCCCTATTAAGGATATAAAAAAGGTGGTTTTTTACTTGAGTTTCTTTTCGTTCTAATCGTCTTAAATTATAATCATCAGACTGAGAATAATATTGAAAAAAAGTAGCTCCCAAAATGAGTATAGAAGTCATAACAACCAACAAAATCATGGAAAAAAATACGCGTGATCTGAGGGAGAATTTACCTTTTGACATCGTTATTTTTCATTTCTAAAGTTCTTGTAAATTCTGATTCCAAGCATTAATAGTATTGCTAAACCAACAATGGATAGGATTCCAAAAATCCAATGAAAACTACTTTTTAGTACTACCAAAAAAACAACCGCAAACAAAATGAGCGTCGCTCCTTCGTTCCAAATTCTCATAAAAAAAGAGGAGTGGTGAAATTGATCTTGTTGCAATTCTTTGAAAATTAGATGTGTTTTATAGTGATACAAGTATAAAAATCCTACAAAAAATAACTTTATTAACATCCAATCTTGTGTTAACCAGCTTGGCATAAGGTATAATAATGTAAAAGCAAAGAAACTGGCTAAAATTGCCGAGGGCCAAGTGATTATATACCACAGACGCTTGGCCATCAATTTCAACTGTTTACTCAGTATAGCAGATTCAAATTCTGGCTTTTCCTGTGCTTCAATGTGATATATAAAAATACGGGGCAAATAAAATAAGCCTGCAAACCAGGTAATGACAAAAATAAGGTGAAGAGATTTTATGTAATTGTAATATTCTAGCAAAAGGAATGTTTTTATAAGTTCTAAAGTACAAAAAGAAAGATAAAACTACTGTGCTTCTATCCACGGTATTGTTTCAATTCTTTTCTTAAAAAATATGCTGTCACAATTGTAGCTGTTATCTCAGCAATTGGGAAGGATATCCAAATTCCAAATTCTCCAAAATATTTAGGCAAAATTAAAATTAACGGGACAAAGAAAAATCCCTGCCGAGTAAGGGTCAATAAAAGTGCAGGAATTGCTTTTCCAATAGCTTGAAAATAGGCTGATCCTATTAATTGTATCCCTATAATTGGAGTGGATAAAAAAACCCACGTCAAAACTTCTTTTGTTTTTAAAATGATATCGATATCTTGAGTAAATGCACTAGCAATTTGCTGTGAAAAGAACATGATTACCAAAAAAACAAAAGTTGCCAAAACAGTAGAATATATCAATGCTGTTCGAATAACTTCAAGAACTCTTTCTCTTTTATTTGCCCCATAATTAAACCCAGCAATAGGAACAAATCCTTGGGTTATACCTAAAATTGGAAATAATGCAAACATGAGCATTCGGCTGATTATTGCATACACTGCAACGGTAGATTCACCTGATAATTCGAAAAGAATATTATTAACTAAAAGTACGGTTATACTCACAACAGCTTGTCGAGAGAGGGTAACAAATCCAAGAGACCCTATCTCTTTAACAATAGAGAGGTCAAGAGATAAATCTGAAGCTTTTAAAAATAAATCTGATTTTCCAGAAACAAAAAAATAAAATATGTAAGCCATACATATTCCATAAGATAGTGTTGTGGCCCAAGCAGCACCCTCGATACCCCAATCAAATAGATAAATAAAAACATAGTCGAGTAACAAATTAGAAATCGAAGGCAACATCATTGCATACATTGCATATTTAGGCTTTCCCTCTGAACGAATGATGTTGTTCCCCATCATTGCTAATCCCAAAACAGGAACCCCATATAAAACAATGGTGTAATATATTTTTGCTGGTGCATACAAGGCGCCTTTCCCTCCAAATATTGGAATTATGGATTCCATAAAAACCAATCCTAATGTCATAAAACTTATGGTGAACAATAAAGTTAGAGTCAGTTGATTTCCAAAAGTTTTATTGGCTTTAAATTTTTGGGCACTCCCCAAAGCTCTGGAAATAATAGATCCCCCTCCCATTCCGATAGCCATACCTAAAGCTGCAATGAAAAAAGAAACTGGAAGAACTACGTTTATTGCTGCTATGGCATTGGGGCCAATCCATTGGCCTACAAAAATAGTATCAATCAAAATATTTAGAGACATGACCAAAATTCCGATCGAAGCTGGAACTGACTGTCGAAGTAATAATTTACCAATGGGATCGGTACCCATTTGAATTGCTTTCTGTTGCATCAAGACTCAACTTCAGCTAAAGCCCATTCATCAATCCACCTACTCATTACACTAATCCATTCTTTACGATCATTTATGCACGGAATTACATGCAATTGTTCACCCCCTTTTTCCTCAAAATCTTCGGCTGCTTCCATTCCTATTTCTTCCAAAGTTTCTAAACAATCCGAAACAAATGCTGGAGTAACGATTGCCAGTTCTTTGATGCCATTTTTAGCAAAATTGGCAACAGTTCGATCTGTGTATGGTTGTAACCAGGGGTCAACTCCTAATCGAGATTGAAAAGATGTAGAATAAGTCCCTTCTTTTAACTCTAAATATTCTGCTACCAAACGGGTGGTTTCATAACATTGATGACGATAACAATACTCATGTGCTTTAGAAGCAGTAACACAACATTCTCCATTGATTTTACAATGTGATTTTGTTACATCAGATTTTCGAATATGTCTCTCGGGAACTCCGTGATAAGAAAAAAGTAGGTGTTCCCAATTTTTGCCTTTCAGTCCATCGGATATTGATTCTGACAAAACACAAACATAATCAGGGTGGTTGTAAAAAGCGGGTAAAGAAGTAAACGAAACCTTAGGGAAAAATTCTTTTCTAAGTTCTTCGGCAAGCACAAGAATTGTCTCAGTTGTTGCCATTGCAAATTGAGGGTACAATGGAATAATGAATATATCATCAATTCCTTGATCCACTAATTCTTGAAGTCCTTTTTTGATGGACATTTTCCCATATCGCATTGCCAAACCAACGGGGACAGAAACGTTTTCAGAAATTTTACCTCGAAGCCTTTCGGATAATACAATCAAAGGTGATCCTTCGTCCCACCATATTTTTTTGTAAGCCTTTGCAGACTGCTTTGGGCGGGTGTTTAAAATAATTCCTTTTACTAAAATAGTTCGGAATAATTTGGGTAAATCTACTACCCGTTCATCCATTAAAAATTCTCCCAGATACTTTTTAACATCTTTAGGATTTGGGCTATCGGGGGACCCTAAATTAACCAGTAAAACTCCTTTCATAAATTCTCTTTTTCATACAGCAGGATAGTCTCCTGCTGTTCATCAATTTTACTGCGAAGATAATGACATTAAGTATTTTTTTGGGGTTGTTCCATACTTCTTTTTAAAAGCAGCAATAAAGTGGCTTGAAGTGCTGTACCCAATTTTTAATCCCACTTCACTCACATTATAATTTTTTGATGCCAACATTCTTCGAGCTTCCTCCATTTTATGATCTAAAAGGTAACCGAATACTGTATCACCATATAATTGTTTAAATCCTTCCTTCAACTTATTTAGACTTAATCCTATTGATTTAGAAAGTTTTTGAAGTGAAGGAGGTTCAGATATGTTCTTGAGAATTAATTCTTTTGCTAATCTAATTTTACGAATATTGTCTTCATCAATTAGAAATGGGCATTGCTCAATATCAGTGTCTTCATTCTTATTGAAATATAAACTTAAGAGTTCGTATACCTTTCCTTTTAAGTAAAGTGCTTTCATACTTTCGTGAATATTAGAACTTAATATTTGACTCAGAACCACTGCCATACTGGGACTGACAACGGCATTGTCGTAATATTTTTTTGTACTGTTCTCTGGACTTAAAAAATGAATGTGATCTGCATCTTGAGAAAACAAGCTGTGAAATTTTTTGATAGAAATCACGATTCCAATAATCCACGTATTGGGTTGTAATTTTAAATCAATCGGTAAATCTCTTTGTGGATTATACAACAAAATAGAATGTTCCTCCTTTACATTAAAAACATAATTCCCTGTATTAAACAAAAAATCACCTTGCCCTTTCATGCAAAAATGAAACTGAATAAAATTACTGCTAATATCGTGTGATTCGCGACTTATTTGATCCGTATCATTCTGAAGTCGAAACACATAAAATCCATCTTCAATTGTAATTCTAGAACTATTACTTTCATCGTTATTTTTTTTCATAATTTTTTTCAATCTATTTAGAAACACTCTAAATAAAGCCTGTTAAACAAGGCTCAATGCCTTTATTTTATAGGAACTAGGTGTTTATGGAGTAAAATTAAACTCTTTGCGTTATTATTTATGCTTTTAACGTTACTTTTTTTGAAATCAGCCCCTTACTTTTGCTAACGATTATATTAATAATGAAAGTTTCGAACAACAAGAAACATTTTTATGCCCTCGGGGTTAGTTATAAAAACGCCGATCTCAAAACAAGGGGTGATTTCAGCCTTGGTTTAGAACAAAGAGATGCCCTAATTCTAGAGGCAAAAAAAGAAGGTATTAATGAAATTCTTATCAACTCGACTTGTAACCGAACTGAACTGTATGCTCATGTTAATCATCCTTCTCAATTAGTCAATTTACTTTGTAAGTACTCACATGGAGGTTTATCTGTATTTGATGAGATTGGGTATAGCCTAAAAGATAGTGCTGCAATTCATCATATTTTTAAAGTAGGTACGGGCTTAGACAGTCAAATTCTCGGTGACTTTGAAATCATTGGTCAAATGAAACAAAGTTTTTATCGTTCCAAAAAACTAGGAATGATTGAAGGTTTTATGGAACGTCTTGTTAATGCTGTCATTCAAGCAAGTAAGAGAATTAAAACTGAAACTAAAATCTCAAGCGGTGCTACTTCTGTAGCTTTTGCTTCTGTTCAATACATCATCAATACCATAGAAAAGATTTCAGAAAAAAATATTCTGCTTTTTGGTACTGGCAAGATTGGGAGAAATACTTGTGAGAATTTGATTAAACATACAGAAAATGATCATATTGTTTTGATCAATCGCACCCACGAAAAAGCTAAAAGCATTGCAGGTAAATTTAATGTTTTGGTTAAAGAATACGGTGAATTACCAACAGAGATCAGAAAAACAGATGTTCTAATCGTTTCTACAGGTGCACAACAACCTACGGTCTCCAAAGATATTATTCACAAAGATTCTCCTTTACTAATTTTAGATTTATCCATCCCCAGTAATGTAAATCCAAACGTTAAAGAATTGGAACATGTTACGCTTATAAATCTGGACACCCTTTCTCAAATCACGAACAAAACACTACAAGATCGCAGGAAATATATTCCTCAAGCAGAATCTATTTTAGAAGAGGTAAAAGTTGAGTTTATGGAGTGGTTAGATCACAGACAATACGCCCCTGCTCTGAGAGCATTGAAAGCCAAATTAACTCAGCAACAAATTTCTGAAATCAAGACACAAGAAAAAAAAGAAGTTCTTTGTGTTTTTAACTCGGCAACTGCTAACATTTCAGAACAAATGATTCAGAAAATCACAGGTCAAGTAGCTAATTACCTCAAAGAAAATCCATCCAAAGCTGACAGTACACTTAATGTAATTAAAGAGGTCTTTCAACTTGACATTGAATCCCATGAATAAAGTAATTCGAATCGGTACCCGAGAAAGCGCCTTGGCATTGTGGCAAGCTCATACCTTTCAAGATTTATTGAATTCCAAAGGCTTTTCAAATGAACTAATCCCTATTAAAAGTGAAGGTGATTTGGATTTGGTTCAGCCTCTTTATGAAATGGGTACAGTTGGAATTTTTACTAAAACACTAGACACTGCTTTGTTAAACAATAGAATCGATCTTGCCATCCATAGCATGAAAGATGTTCCTACGCTTTTACCCAAAGGAATCCAGCAAGCTGCAGTCTTAGAGCGAGGGCCAGTAAAAGATGTTTTAGTTAAAAAAACGAATGCGTCTTCACTTGAAATTCCTCAAATAATAGCTACAGGTAGTTTAAGAAGAAAAGCACAATGGCTATCCAAATTCCCAAATCATAATATTGTACCGCTTAGAGGTAACATACAAACACGCTTGAAAAAGTTAAAAAATGAAGATTGGGATGGAGCAATATTTGCAGAAGCAGCTTTAGTTCGACTAAAAACAGAAAACGAAAATGTAAACATATTGGATTGGATGATTCCTGCGCCAGCTCAAGGAGCATTGATGATTGTGTGTAAGTCAAAAGACAAAGCTTTATTGAATGTCATAAAACAGTTCAATCATCTCGAAACTGCTTTATGCACCCAAATTGAAAGAGACTTTTTACGGACCCTCGAAGGGGGATGTACCGCTCCCATTGGAGCTTTAGCTATTGTTGAAGGAAACAATATTCAGTTTCAAGGAGGTGTTTTTTCTTTGGATGGAAAACGTAAATTTATTATTGATGAAACATTCGAAAAATCAATAGAACTAAAAGGAGTAAAACTCGCCAATCAACTACTAAAAAAAGGAGCGGTAGAATTACTTCAAGAATTGAAATCCTCCTCATGAGCAGTGTAATTCGAATCCTTTCAACAAAAGTACTTTCACAAATTCAAAAAAATAAAATAGTTGGATTTGGATGCAACTATGTGGAACGAAATTTTATCGAAACAGAAGCAATTTCATTTAACTATACTGAAGATAAACATACTCTCCTATTTTCAAGTCAAAATGCAGTAAAATCGGTTTTTAAAAATCAGAATTACAAAATGATTTTGAGCGATAAAAAATGTTATTGTGTGGGTGAAAAGACCAAAAATCTTTTATCTGAAAATGGGCAAAAAGTAGCTAATTTTGAAGAAAATTCGTCCAAATTAGCCGATTTTATCGTAAAAAACGCCCAAAATGAGCGATTTTTGTTTTTTTGTGGAAAAGAAAGACGAGTCGATTTGGAAGATCAATTGAGTGCCCACAAAATTCAAATCAAACCTCTTGAAGTGTACCAAACTTTTTTGAAACCAAAAGCAGTTGGAGCATTCGACTTTGTTCTATTTTATAGCCCAACTGGAGTTCGTAGTTTTCTACAAAACAATAGTCTAAAACAAACAACCTCTATTTGCATTGGTACGACTACAGCTGAAGCCTTAAAAAATAATTCTAGAAAAATCATAATTGCCTCCAAACCAACAATAGAGCATATGATTTTTCAATTAAAAAAACAATTACAACATCATGATTAAAAATGATTTATTTCTCAAAGCCTTAGCAGGAGAAACGGTTTCTAGACCTCCGGTATGGATGATGCGTCAGGCAGGCAGATATTTACCAGACTTCATGAAACTAAAAGCAAAGTATGATTTCTTTACACGCTGCCAAACCCCCGAACTCGCAACAGAAATAACTATAATGCCCATTCGTCAAATTGGCCCCGATGCAGCAATTTTATTCAGTGATATACTTGTTGTTTTACAAGCCATGAACGTTAAAGTTGAAATGAAACCCGATGTTGGTCCTTGGATTCCAAATCCAATTCGAAATCGAGCTACTCTGGACCAAGTTATTGTTCCCTCTGCAGAAGAATCTCTGGGTTATGTTCTTGATGCGGTAAAAATGACCAAACAAGAACTCAATAACGAAGTTCCTCTAATTGGTTTTGCAGGATCACCATGGACCTTACTTTGTTATGCCATACAAGGACAAGGATCCAAAACCTTTGATAAGGCAAAGGAATTTTGTTTTACAGAACCTGAAATGGCGCATGAATTACTTCAAAAAATAACAGATACTACCATTGATTATTTGAGAGCCAAAGCAGCAACAGGTGTCAATGCATTACAGATATTTGATTCTTGGGGAGGTTTGCTTTCTCCAGAGGATTACGCACTGTTTTCATGGCCATACATTCAACAAATTGTGACCGCAGTAAAAGACTTGTGCCCGGTAATTGTATTTGGAAAAGGGTGCTGGTTTGCCCTTCAAGAAATGTCTCAGTCAGGATCTAGCGCACTTGGAGTAGACTGGACTTGTTCTGCTCGCAACGCACGCTATTTGTCGGGTGGAAATATCACCCTTCAAGGAAACTATGACCCGTCACAGTTGTTATCTCCAATTCCTAAAATTAAATCTGATGTTACAAAAATGATAGATGCCTTTGGCAAAGATCGTTACATAGTTAATCTTGGTCATGGGATTTTACCAAACATCCCTGTAAGTCATGCTCAAGCATTTGTGGATGCTGTTAAAGAATATGGAAATTAAATCGTTTTTTTATGAAAAAACTTTTCTATGATTACATTTGCAATCTTCAAGATAAGTTTACTGATGCATTAGAATTAACCGATGGAAAAGCAACTTTTAAGGAGGATATCTGGGAACGGCCCGAAGGTGGTGGTGGAAGAACACGAGTGATCGAAAATGGAGCTGTTTTTGAAAAAGGAGGTGTAAATATTTCTGGGGTTCATGGAGACCTACCGAAGACAATGCAAACACACCTCAATATTAGTCAAGGTTCTTTTTATGCTTGTGGATTGAGCTTGGTTCTTCATCCGAAAAATCCTTTGGTGCCAACTGTACATGCAAATTGGCGTTATTTTGAAATGTATGATCTCGAGGGAAATACCGTAGATCAATGGTTTGGTGGAGGATTGGATTTAACACCCTACTATTTGTTTGAAGAAGATGCAGTTCACTTTCATAAAGTTTGTAAAGACAGTTGCGATCGACATGATCCAAATTTTTATGAAGGCTACAAAAAAAAATGTGACGAGTATTTTTGGAATTCTCACAGAAATGAAGCCCGCGGTCTTGGGGGACTGTTCTTTGATTATTTAAAACCAATGCCACAAAAAAATCTAGATCAATGGTATTCTTTTGTAACCGATGTTGCTAATAATTTTCTTAATGCATACCTCCCCATTTTGAATCGGAGAAAAAATCTCCCCTTCACCGAAGATCAAAAAGAATGGCAAGAAATAAGAAGAGGTCGTTATGTAGAATTTAATTTAGTTCACGATAAGGGCACCCTATTTGGGTTAAAAACAAACGGTAGAATAGAGAGTATTTTGATGAGTTTACCGCCTAAAGTTCAGTGGCGTTATGATTATACTCCCAAAAAAGATTCTCAAGAGTCCAAATTAATGGAGGTACTCAAAAAGCCTAGAAAATGGGTTTAATCAAGTTTATATTCGATGTTTTTACTATTTTAACCCTGAGAAACAAAACACCGAAACATGAATACATTATCGATTTTAATTGTTTTACCTCTTTTGGTGGTGTTTTCCTATATTTTCGATGCTATTGCAAGAAAGACAAAATTTCCTTCAGTTATATTGTTGATGTTTACAGGGATAATTGTCCGAGTCGGGACCAATTTGTACGGTTTCACAGAGTTTGAATTCTTGGATCAACTGATTCCTGTTTTAGGGACTGTTGGTTTAATTCTTATTGTACTAGAGGGGGCTCTAGAATTAGACATCAAAAAAGAAAAGCTTCCTGTTATCTTGAAAGGGTTCTTTGCTGCAGCTTTCATTTTGATTTTAAATATTATCGCTGTGGCATGGGTTCTAGAAAACTTACTTAACATGGAACACAAAACAGCTGTAATTTTTGCAATTCCCTTAGCAATAATTAGTAGTGCAGTGGCAATTCCATCAGCAGCCGGTTTATTGGAACAAGAAAAAGAATTTGTGGTCTATGAATCTACTTTCTCTGATATTTTGGGAATCATGATTTTCAATTACGCAATTCGCCAATTTGAATCCAATCTGGATTTAATTAGTCCCGAATCTATGATATCACTTGGTTTACAAATCATCGGAGTTATTGTGGTATCTTTATTCATAACCTACCTACTTTTTCAGCTACTTCAAAAAATTGAACATCATGTAAAATTCTTTTTGATCCTAGCTTTACTTGTTTTGGTCTATGCTTTTGGTAAGCTCTTCCATCTGCCTGCTTTGGTTACTATTTTTATTTTTGGACTGTTTTTAAGTAATGTTCAAGTTCTACTTCCTGGGTTTATGAAAAAATATTTAGATCTAAATCAAACCGAAAAGGGACTACACGAATTTCATATACTTACAGCAGAATCGACTTTTTTAGTTAAAACATTCTTTTTTTTATTTTTTGGTTTTTCGATTAGCTTAACTCAATTTAATTCTCTTAATCCTTTTTTGATTGGGTTGATGATTTTTATAATAATGTTGATAATACGCTACATTTATTTTACGGTTTCTACCTTCAAAATAATCCCCTCTGCTCTTGTTTACATATCTCCTCGTGGCTTGATCAGCATACTATTGTTCTTACAAATCAAAGAAGTTAAGTTTATCGATCTTTCCAAAACAATAATTGATGAACGAGTTTTACTAGTTGTTATCTTGCTATCCATGATGATTATGACCCTTGGGACTATGAAAAAAACAGTAGATAAAGATGAGACTGACTTTTTAGAAAATACAGAAGAAGCAAATACAAATTCTCTCGATAAATTCTTAGATGAAATTGCAAATGAAAAAGATGACCTTACCTAAATTACAACACTATGTATCCTATAAAAAGAAATAGACGGTTAAGAAGTTCAGAAGCTCTCAGAGCTTTAGTTAGAGAACAAATAATTACTCCCAATGACTTTATCGTGCCTCTTTTTATTGTCGAAGGAAAAGATATAAAAGAAGAAATTCCCTCCATGCCTGACTATTACCGAATGAGTTTGGATCATACCAAAAAAGAAGTCTTGGAACTTTGGAACATGGGATTAAAGTCTGTACTGTTGTTTGTTAAAGTCCCTGAGGCATTAAAAGATAATAAAGGAACAGAAGCCATCAATCCAAAAGGATTGATGCAAAGAGCAATTTCGACCATAAAAGAAGCTACGCCTGAGATGATTGTAATGACAGATGTTGCGCTGGATCCTTATTCTTCTTTTGGCCATGACGGAATTGTTGAAAATAATCAGATACTAAATGACACAACTGTTGAAGTTCTTGCTCAAATGGCATTATCTCATGCACAAGCAGGTGCAGACATTGTTGCTCCCAGTGATATGATGGATGGAAGGATTTTAGCCATTCGAACTCTTCTTGAGCAAGAAAAATTTCACAATACAGGAATCCTTAGTTACAGCGCCAAATATGCTTCTGGATTTTACGGCCCTTTCCGATCGGCTCTAGATTCTGCGCCCGGTTTTGGAGATAAAAAAACCTATCAAATGGATTTTCATAATCGAAAAGAAGCTCTGACAGAGACAAAATTAGATATTGAGGAAGGTGCAGATATCGTAATGGTAAAACCCGGTTTATCATACTTGGATATTATTCGTGATTTGAGCAACCAAATTGAAATTCCAATTGCTGCCTACCAGGTTAGTGGTGAATACGCAATGCTCAAAGCTGCAAGCCAAAATGGTTGGATTGATTACGATACTGTACTTTATGAACAACTTGTTTCATTTAAACGTGCGGGTGCATCGCTTATTGCAACCTATTGCTCAAAAGATGCAGTTCGTATTCTGAAATAATATCTTTAACTTTAAGTATTAGTTTTATTGGGACAGATGTCATATATGATTATGTTGAACCATCAATTCGATTAACTTCAAAATTATCTCCCATATTTACGCTCAGGAGAAAACTTATTAATTAGCATAGATAATTTTTTATTGGAAATTATTTCGGTTACTAGTTTACCAGTGGCTGGTCCTAAACTCCATCCCATCATCGAATGCCCTGTGGCTAAAACCAAGTTCGAACAAGAAGAATGTCTTCCGATAAAGGGTAATCCATCTGGAGACAAAGGTCTCAAACCGCACTTGGCTTGCTTTCGATCATTCAAATCAATTTCTAAACCCGAGTAATATTGGGTTGCAGCATGGGCAATTGCGTTGACACGATTTTCTCGAATATTGTGATTGATTCCCGCTATTTCCATTGTCCCCGCAAAGCGAGTAAACCCTTGCATTGGAGTGACCCCAACCTTTGACTCCATAAGTATACAGGGCAATGAAATTCCAGTTCGAGCTTCTACATTGATTCGGTATCCTTTTCCTGCTTGAACAGAAAGTATTATTTTTAACGGCTTCAAAAGTTCTTCTGTCCAAGCACCTGCCGCAAAAACTACTTCTTCTGCTTCAAAATTTCCACGGTCTGTAACCACAGTAGAAATTCGATCTCCTCGAACTTGAAAGTTTTTTACAGTGGTTTCGGTATGAATCTCAACTCCACTTTTTAATATGTTTTTCTTCAATTGATTCATAAAGACTTCGGGAGTTGAGTGTGCATCACAACGATAATGATAAGCCCCAGCGATATTCATTTGAATTCCAGGTTGCAGTCGATTTACCTCTTCTACTCCAAGCAAAGAGACATCCAAGCCCAAATCTTGTGCAGCTTGCATGACAGAATATTCGCTTTTTTCGGCTTTAGAAGTCTTAAAAGCCATCAATACACCACGATCTTCTAGATGAAAATCAAAATCAACAGACGCATGCATTTCATGATACAAGCCTTTACTCAGTTCATTGATTTCTTTGATCGCAGCCAAAGATCGTTGAACATGTTTTTTGGAACAGGAACGCATAAATTTCCAACCCCAAGAAATAAGATCGGCATCTAATCGAGGTTTAATATAAAAAGGGCTTGAGGAATTTAACATCCATTTCAACCCTTTAGAAATCATTCCTGGGGCAGCAAGAGGAACAATATGACTGGGTGTTAAATATCCTGCATTGACAAAAGAAGCTCCTTCAGTTATGGTTCCTTTATCCAATAAAGTTACTTCATGTCCTTCTGCTCTCAAATAAAATGCAGTAGACAAACCTACAATCCCTCCACCGATTACAATTACACTCTTTTTCATACTAATTAAATAACTTGAAATCCTTCTGCATAGGGATCATCCCTGTCGATAATTATGGTATTGTATCCTGTAATTCTTGCACTTCCTTCAATACTAGGAAGAATTGCTTTAAGGTTTCCGATACTTGTTTCTTTTTCTACTTTTCCTGTAAACTTTGAGCCAATAAAACTTTCATGAATAAAGGTTGACCCAACCTGTAGTTTTTCTTTTACAAACCATTGAGCCATTCGAGCAGACGTTCCAGTACCACAAGGAGATCTGTCTATGGCCTTGTCTCCATAAAAAACAGCATTTCTGGCTGTTGAACTTGGGTCTAGGGTTTCTCCGGCCCACAAAACATGACTACATCCATAAATATTGGGGTCTTCTGGATGAATAAAATCCTGCAATTCGTTGACCAAATGCCGTAAGGTTTTACTGTAACTAATCAAATTTGTAGCCGTGTAATTCTCAACTCCTTTAAAATTTTCTTGTGGATCAACGATTGCATAAAAATTACCACCATAAGCAACATCTACTGTTAATTTTCCAAGATCAGGATGTTCGATCTCCAGATCAGTTGCATGAAGGAACGAATCAATGTTTGTAAACTTTACAGCAGTCACTTTTTTACTCTCTTGTTTATAGTCGGCAACAATCAATCCTGCTGGTGTTTCAACCCGGATTGCACCTCTTACTTTGGGAGTAATCAAATTCTCTTCAATTAAAATGGTTATTGCTCCAATTAATCCATGACCGCACATAGGCAAACAACCACTGGTTTCAATAAATAAAATCGAAACGTCATTTGAGGCATCTATTGGGTCAAAGAAAAAGCTTCCACTCATCATATCGTGTCCCCTTGGTTCAAACATAAGTCCTTTTCTAATCCAATCAAATTCCTTTAAAAAATGAAGTCTTTTTTCCATCATTGTATTTCCCTTCAACTTCAGAATGGGGTCAGTGACTATCCGAACCGGATTTCCTGCAGTATTCCCATCTATACAATTAAAATGAATGACTTTACTCATTTATTTTTTGATTTATGTAGGTGTTTATTTCTTGCTCCATAAGCGGGAGGGTAAGAGTTCCTTTTTGCAATAAAATGTTATGAAATTCTCGAATATCAAAATCTTCTTCAAGGGCTTGTTCTGTTTTCTTTCTGAGTTCCAAAATCTTCAATTCTCCGACTTTGTATGCCAATGCTTGTCCAGGCCATGAAATGTAGCGATCGACTTCGGTGTTTATTTCATGAAATGAAAGTGATGTATTTGCAGCCATAAAATCAATCGCTTGTTCTTTGGTCCATCCAAAAGCGTGAATTCCAGTGTCTACAACCAAACGACATGCTCTCCACATCGAATAAGTTAACTGACCAAAACGTTCATATGGAGTTGTATAAATCCCCATTTCACCTGCTAAGAATTCGGTGTACAATCCCCAACCCTCACCATAGGCTGATAAATATAAGGACTTTCTAAATTCTGGTATGTCATCTGGGAGCTCTGAATTCAAAGCCATTTGTAAATGATGACCCGGTACAGCTTCGTGGGCTGTTAATGCAGGAAGAACATAAAGAGGTCGGCTAGGTAAATTGTATGTATTGACCCAATAATATCCTGGATTTGTACTCTCTGGTTGTGTAGGGATGTAACGCCCACCTGTGTACTTTGGGGCAATTGCATCTGGCACAGCAGCTACACCATAGGGAGTACTGGGTAGCAGCTTAAAGAATTTTGGTAATTGTTCATCGAGTCGTTTTGAAATATCACGAGCACGCATCAAAAGTTCATCTGCTGTTTTAGCATAGAACTGTTGGTCTGTTCTTAAAAATGTGAAAAAGTCTTCAAAACTTCCCTCAAAACCAACTTCATCAATTATCGATTCCATTGAATCTTTTATTTTTTTCACCTCTATCAACCCCAATTGATGAACTTCATCGGCAGTCATTTCTAAAGTGGTGTAATAAGCAATTCGATTGTTGTAAAAAGAGGTTCCATTTGGTGTTTGATTTACGCCTATGGATTTGCGTGTTTGTGGATAATACTCTTTTTTAAAAAAAGTCTTGATTTTTTTAAAAGAAGGAATAACATTTTTTTGAATTGAATTTTGAGCAGCAGTTAAAATAGAATCCTTTTCTTTAACTGATAATTGCTCGGGTAATTCATTGAAAGGAGAAAAATAAAAATTATCAGCAAAAGAATCTGTAATATGTCTGTTGTAACTGCTCTCATATCCCTCAAAAATAACCAGTGGCTGAGACACTCCTTCTTCAATTCCTTTTCTCAATAGGTTTAGATTTTGATCAACATACAAGGGAATCGATTCAAGCATTTCGAGATAATCGATGGCTTGTTTTTTTGTTGTCAGGGGTCGCACACGATAAACCAAGTTATTGTGAAATCCTGCATCAGACAGAAGAGGATTCAAATGAGTTTTAAATTCAAAATTTGCAAGATGATCGTTTAACAAAAATTTTAAAAGTTCAAGAGATACAAGATCAGTTGCTGATAAATTTTCAATGGGAATTTTTTCTGTCTTGTCGAGTAAAGATTTATGAAAATCATAATCTGCTTGATGACGCTCTTCGGAGTGATCACCGAGAGGGAAATCGTCCGAGTCATAAGACTCATAGTTTTCGTATTGGTTAATCAGATCTTGAAGTGGTTTTGAATCGTCAAAAGGTGATGAACATCTATAGGCTAAAACAAAAATCAGAACATATTTTAGAGCGATTTTCATACGACAGCTTTTGTTATGTTATTGTTTAAAGTACGAAAAATTTGAAGTGGATTATCATCTTTCAATGATTCGGGTAAAAAGTCGTTTGGACAGTCTTGAAAACAAATAGGTCTCAACCACCGTTCGATAGATAAGGTTCCTACGGAGGTAAAACGAGTATCCGTTGATGCTGGAAATGGCCCCCCATGATTCATAGAAGCACAAACTGCAACACCAGTAGGTACGCCATCAAAAAGAATACGACCCACCTTTTGTTGCAAGTTTCCTATTAATGTTTTATTGTTTTCTAAGTCCGTTTTAGTCCCCAAAACTGTAGCGGTTAGTTGTCCTGGAAATGTCTTTATCAATTGAGAAATTAATGCTGTACTTGAACTGTGTACAACCAAACTAAAAGGGCCAAAAACTTCTTCTAAAAGTTCTGGTTTATCCAAAATACTTTCCACAGAAATTACCCCTACAACTGGGCTATTATCTGCTTGTGATTTTCTATGCAACGAAACTCCTTGGCTTTCTATTTGTTGAATTTGCTTCTGATAATTCTCACTTATCTTTGGATGAACCATATTATTTGCTTCTCCAAAATTCTGTACCAATTGATCAACAAATGAATCTGGCTCGTTTCCACATATTAAAATCAGACCAGGGTTAGTACAAAACTGTCCAGTCCCCAACTGAATAGAGTTTGATATTTGAGTTGGTATTTCTAAATCAGATATCAAGCGTTCTGGTAAAATGAGTACCGGATTTACGCTACCCATTTCAGCAAAAACAGGAATGGGTTCTTTTCTCTTTTGAGCAATATCGTAAAGGGCTTTCCCAGCTTTGAAGCTGCCTGTAAAACCTACTCCTTTAACTTTAGGGTGTTCAACTAAAGTAGATCCTACTTCGATTTTTTCTCCATGTAAATGCGCAAAAATTCCTTGAGGTAAATTACACTTGTCAAGTGCCTGTATTATCGATCGAGCTACTAACTCACTGGTTCCTGCATGGTAGGGATGCCCCTTGAGAATGACTGGACAACCTGCCGCAAGTGCAGAAATTGTATCTCCACCCGCTGTTGAGAATGCCAACGGAAAATTACTCGCTCCAAAAACAACTATGGAACCGATAGGATAGGACATTTTTCTCAAATCAGGAGTTCCCTCAATCCCAACATCCAAGATGGCATTAACATAAGACCCTTCATTCAATAAGTCTATAAAGCTCTGAATTTGAGCCAACGTTCGTGAAAACTCTCCCTCGGCTCTTCCATTAGGGTAACCCGATTCGAGTTGATACTGTTTTAAAATCAACTCTTTGTCTTGTTCTAATTCAATTTTAATTTGAGCTAAAAAAGTAGCTCTTTTAGCTGCTGAAGTGTTGGAATATTCATCAAATACACGATCAGCAAGTTCACAAGCTTCTGTTACAATTTCAATAGATGCGTTTTCATAAAGGTTTGAAAGCGCTGTTTTATCCTTTGCATTAAAAGTTTGAAAAGTAGTTGGATTCAGACAATCTACTTCTTTTCCATTGACTAGATTTTTCCCATTGATCATAAAAATATTTTATAATTTCCTAAATCTGGACGAGTAGCCAGCGAATCATCGATAATTCTCTGAACTCGAATCCGTTCACTCCCTTTCAGTTCAATCCGAGGTTTTCGAACATAGCCTGTTCCGATACCCGTTGCAACTTCACATTGCTTTATGTTCTGAACCAATTGAGGAGATATGTCCAACTCTAGAAGCGGTAAAAACCATCTATAAATTGCCAACGCCTCATCAATTTTTTTTGCCTTAGTGTAAGCAAATATTGCAACCGTTTCTTTGGGGAAAGCATCCACTAAACCTGCCACCCATCCATTTGCACCCATCACTAAACTTTCCATCGCAAGTGTATCCACACCACAGAGAATTTTGTATCTGAGTCCAAAACGATTGATCATTCGTGTAACATTCGATATGTCTCGAGTAGACTCTTTTACAGCTTGAATATTACTGAATTGCTGCAATTGATCAAACATATCCAAGGTAACTTCAATTTTGTAATCCACCGGGTTATTGTAAATCATTATTGGAAGCTTAGTCGCTTGTGCAACTGAGGCAAAATATTGAACAGTCTCGCTGTCTGTAGCTTTGTAGCGCATTGGCGGTAACAACATTAAACCATCTGCTCCATTTGCCTCAGCAGCCTGTGCAACTTCAATTGCATATTGAGTAGATTGTTCTGCGATATTGATTATTATTGGAATTTTTTCTGAAATAATTTTTTGAGATTTTTTGAGTAATTGGAGTTTCTCTTCTGCTTTAAGCGTGCTTGCTTCACCGAGTGTTCCTCCTAGAATAATTCCATGAACACCTGCATCAATTTGAGCCCTGAGATTGATCTCAAAGGCTTTGAGGTTTAAATTTCCTGAGGCATCAAATTGAGTAGTTAAGGCGGGCATAACTCCTTCCCAGTTAAAATTTATCATTTCCTTTTTGCTTTTATGATTCAAATATATGAAATCAAAATAGGTGCATTTTGTCTTCAGGAAATAATATTAAAATAAATACGGTAAGTATCCTATTTTAAATACTACATTAGTAAATCAAATTGAAACCCTATTTGATTATTTATTTTAGCAAAACTAAATACCAAATTCTGTGGGTTTTAAAAAAAATTTTATTTGACTTTATGATTCTCAAATCTCTTTAATAAGATCTCATGGAATTTGCAAAATTTAAAAGTTCTACAGGTACCATATAGATTATTGCAGATGATTAGGGTGTTCAATCCATTCAAGTTTTCCCAGATAATATCTTTGAAGAAACTACAATTCCAAGTTTGCTGGAGGAGAGTGTAAAACAAATTAAGGAGTACATTGAAAAAAGTCGAACCCACTTTACATTTTTTATGAATCCAAAAGGAACCGAATTTCAACCTAAAGTATGGGGCACCCTAAAAACAATTCCTTAGGGAAAACAATGTCTTATCTCAAAGTTTCCGAAATTTACAGAAATACCAAGGCGGTAAGAGCTGTTGGGGCTGCTATCGGAAAAAACCCTATATTAGTAGATATACCTTGTCTTCGAGTTATTGGAAGTAATGCATCTGGTTGGCTTTGCCTCTGGCTTAGATAAAAAAAATGGCTACTCCAAAAGGAAGGCTTTGGGGTTCAAAAAGAGTTTGATTTTTAGTAATCATCTCATTTTTAATTTACTAAATTTTACACTTATGAAAAAAATATTGAAAATTATATTTGGTGTTCTTATTGCATTGTATGCACTACTTTACATCAGTTCATACAATTATGTAATTCCAGGATTAATAAAAATTTATGGTACAGGTCATACAACAGCTTTTTTGCACGACTATGAGGTTTTTGAAAATCGAACTGTAGAGGCTTCCGATCAGCCCCAAAAATGGGCTGTTCACAAAAAATACAATACTGTTGAACCCACAGATCGATTAATGAAAGCTCATAAAGAATATAAAACTGTAGCGTATCTAATCATCAAAAACGATAGTATTTTCCATGAAAAGTATTACAACGGATATTCGGATACCTCCAAAAGTAATTCTTTTTCCATGGCCAAAAGCATGGTGACTGGTATGCTAGGTAAAGCAATTGAAGATGGAAAAATCGAAAGCATCGATCAAAAAGTAGGATATTTTTTTGAGGAATTTAATGAAGGTAATGCAGCTGATTTGACTGTGGGTGACCTAGCAAGTATGGCTTCGGGCCTTGACTGGGTTGAAGAATATTACAATCCCCTTAACATCACAACCCAGTCCTATTTTACAGATGATTTACAAAGTCTACTGCGAAACAGAAAAATAATAGGAACACCCGGTCAAGAATATTCATATCTGAGTGGAAACACACAGTTACTCGGAATGATTATCCAAAAAGCTGTAGGATCTAACCTAAGTGATTATTTTTCGGAAAACTTTTGGAAGCCCATGGGGGCAAAAGAAAATGCACTTTGGCAAATTGACAGCAAAAAAAATGGAATGGAAAAAGCATTTTGTTGTTTTGCTTCAAATGCGAAAGACTTTGCGCGATTTGGAAAACTTTACAAGGATCATGGAAAATGGAATGGAAAAAAATTAATTGATTCCACTTTTGTGGCTTTAAGTGTTCGCCCTCGATTTAAAAATAGTCCTGAATACGGATACGGTTGGTGGCTTTCTGAAATTGATGAAAAACCTCTTTTTGCTATGCGTGGTCACCTGGGGCAATACGTTATTGTAATCCCTGAAGATGATATTATTGTCGTTCGCTTGGGTCACCTTACTGGAAAACCCAATGAAACTGAATTCCCTGAGGTATTCCACCTCTATATTGAAGAAGCCTACAAAATGCTTGAAAATGCTGCAAAAACTTGATATTGATGGAAGCGAAGTTGCTCATGTATTTTATGTAGCTAAAAACATAGATCGGATTATTACATTCTGTGAAAAAGATGTAGTAACAATTGCACAAGTTATTCTGCGATTCAAAAATGACCCTTTACAAGAATCTGATGAAATCATATGGCTAAACTAAATTCGAAGAATATCATTGAAGTTTGTGATTTATCTCTTTCCATAGCTGATAAAGCTATCCTGAAAAACATAAGCTTCAACATTGCATCCAATGAAATTATTGCTATGGTTGGTGAATCAGGCAGTGGAAAATCTTTGACTGCACTTTCCCTTTTGGGTTTACTGCCAATAGCAAAAACATTAATAAATTCGGGCAGTATTCAATTTGAAAAAACAGAATTATTAAATTTTAGTGAAACTCAGTGGCAAAAAATCCGAGGAAATGAAATCAGTATGGTATTCCAAGAACCTCAATCCTCTTTGAACCCCACAATGCGATGTGGTGTCCAAGTCAATGAAATCATTCAACAGCATTTCAAAAATTCTTTGTCAAAAGAAAAGCGAAAACAAAAAGTTCTTGAAGCCTTTGAACGAGTCAAACTTCCATCTCCGGAAAGAATCTATGATGCATATCCACATGAAATTAGCGGAGGTCAAAAACAACGTGTGATGATTGCTATGGCATTGATAAATAAGCCTAAGTTACTTATTGCAGATGAACCCACAACAGCTTTGGATGTTCTGGTGCAAAAAGAAATAATTGATTTACTCAAAGAGTTACAAAAACAAACTCAAATGAGTGTATTATTCATTTCACATGACTTGTCCTTGGTTTCCCAATTAGCTGATAAAATTATTGTTCTTTATGAAGGGAGGGTAGTTGAATCTGGAACCCCTCAGGAAATTTTCAAACAGCCTAAAGATAACTATACTAAAGCTTTGATTCATGCCCGACCCTCACCTAATCAACGTTTAAAGAAGTTACCTACAATAGAAAATTATTCTACCCGTTTGGTGAAAAATGAATTTATTGATCCTAAAGAACGCAGTGAGCGATTAGAAAAATTATACGCCCAAAAGCCCCTATTTTCAGTTCGAAACTTGAGTAAAACATATATGTCTAAATCTGGTCTTTTTGGAAAGACAGAAAATTTGTTGGCTGTCAAGGATGTTTCTTTTGATCTTTATCCTGGAGAAACCCTAGGGTTGGTGGGAGCTTCTGGATGTGGAAAATCTACTTTAGGAAAAACATTGGTTTACTTAGACAAACCCACCTCAGGAAATATTGACTATGAAGGGACTTCTTTAAAGAAATTAATTCCTGAAGAAATAAGATCATTGAGAACCAATATTCAGTTTATTTTCCAAGATCCTTATGCAGCATTAAACCCTCAGAAAAAAATTGGAGATGCAATTCTTGAATCAATAATCGCTCACAAAATTCTTGAAAAACCTTATCAAAAAGACAAGGTAATTGATCTTTTGAAACAAGTGGGGTTAACACCGCTTTTTTACGACCGATATCCACATGAATTATCTGGAGGTCAACGACAAAGGGCAGTTATTGCAAGAGCATTGGCTGTAAATCCTAAAATATTAATTTGTGATGAATCTGTTGCAGCGTTAGATATTTCTGTACAAGCTCAAGTACTAAATCTACTCAATGATTTACAAGAAAAACTCGAATTATCCTACATTTTTATTTCACATGACCTTTCAGTTGTTCAATACATTTCTGACAAAATCATGGTTATGGATGAGGGAGTCATAGTTGAATATAAAGAAGCTGATGAACTTTGCAGAAACCCAGAACATCCTTCATCTCAAAAATTTATGGAAGCGATTCCAAAAATAAATTTTTAAAAGCTTGATTAGGGTGCGGGATTAGGCAGTTGACTTTGAACTGATTCAATCTCCTTAAAAATGTCTTTAGAAAGGGAGATATTAATACTTCCTATATTTTCTTCCAGTTGTTCTAAATTAGTTGCCCCAATGATATTTGAAGTAACAAAAGATTGCATATTTACAAAAGCTAAAGACATTTGAGTAAGGCTTAAATTATGTTTTTTTGCTATTTGATAATACAATTCAGTTGCTTCAATAGCTTGTTTTCCATTGTATCGAGCTGCAAAATTAGGAAACAACGTAAAGCGAGCTTTAGGAGGATTATTTCCGTTTCTATATTTACCGGTCAAACGTCCAAAAGCCAGAGGTGAGTATGCTAATAATCCTACATTTTCTCGCAAACAAACTTCAGCGGTTCCAACTTCGAAATGACGAGTAAGTAAAGAATATGTATTTTGTAGAGTAATCATTTTAGGCAACCCCTTTCTTGCCAATTCCATATACTTCATAATCGCCCATGGGTTTTCATTAGATAAACCAATTTGTCTGATTTTACCAGCCTGTATCAATTCATTGAGATTATGCAAAATTTCTTCAAAATTTTCTACCCAAGGATCGTTAGGGTCGTGAGTGTAACCACGTTTTCCAAAATAGTTAGTAATACGCTCTGGCCAGTGTAATTGATATAAATCAATGTAATCGGTCTGTAGTCGGCTCAACGACTTTTCAACCGCTTCAACAAGATTTGCTTTGTTAAAGCTAACTTTATCCCTAATGTGTGCAGTATATGGCCCTGGACCAGCTGCCTTTGACGCTAAAATAACCTTGGATCTATTGCCCGTTTTTTTGAACCAATTCCCAGTAATACGTTCTGTTTCGCCTTGGGTTGTGGCCTCTGCTGGGACAGGATATAATTCTGCTGTGTCAAAAAAGTTAACTCCACGATCAAGAGCTAAATCCATCTGATCAAATCCTTCTGCTTCTGTATTTTGATTTCCAATGGTCATGGTACCTAAACATATTTTACTAACCTTGATGTCAGTACCGGGTAATGTTGTGTATTCCATAAATTTAGTCTAAGTCTTGAAGAAGTTTCCCTATCTCATCCAATTTAGGAGCTAAGATTACTTCAATACGTCTGTTTTTAGATCGATTACTTGATGAAGTGTTTGGAACAAGCGGAGCATATTGCCCTTTCCCTGCTGCGGTTATATTTTCTGGAATTAAACCATTATTCTTTAGCAATAATGTTACTATAGATGTAGCTCTTTTTACTGAAAGATCCCAATTCCCAGATAATTTTGAATCTCCGATATACGGATCATCGTCAGTATGACCCTCAATCAACACCGCAATATCTTTATTTTCTTCCAAAACCATCGCGAGCTGTCTGATTGCTTGTTTACCTTCAGAACCAACTGCCCAACTTCCCGATTTAAACAACAGCTTATTTTCCATAGAAACATAAACCTTTCCATCTCGTTGTTCAACAGTCAATCCTTTTCCATCAAAACTCATAAGCGCTTTGGTTAAAGAGGATTTTAAATTAGAAAGTAGTGCTTCTTTATTTGCAATAACCTGTTCTAATTCATCAACTCTTGCTATTTTTGAAGCAAGTTCATTTTTAAGTGAATCTAGGTCTGAACGTTCCTCCAACAATTCCGATTCTTTGAATTGTATTTGATCCAATAAAGTCCTGTTTTGTTGAATACTTTCCTGCAATTCTGCATTACTGTTTTTCTCCAAAGCAGTGTATGAGTCTTGAAGCGTTTCAAAATTCTTTTTTGAACTTTCCAGCTCCATTTCAATTTTTTCAAATTGAGACATGAGGTCTCCATAATGATAACGCAAAGAATCATAACGAACAACTAGCTCGCTGTTATCTTTTTCTAATGTTGAGTGGTCGATTTTTAATTGAGCGTAGTTTCCTTCTATTTCGTTGAACATTTTTGAAGAAACACAACTTACTAAACTAAAGGAGTAAAAAGATAGAAATATAAATTTTTTCATGTTATACAATTATTATTTTTTAAAATCTAATTCGACTGCAATCGGACAATGATCGGAATGATGGGCTTCAGATAAAATATAGGCTCTTGAAATTTTAGGGCTTAAGGGTTCACTTACCATGGCATAATCTAATCTCCAGCCTTTATTTCTTGCACGAGAATTCGCACGATAACTCCACCAACTATATTGGTTCGGCTCAGTATTGAACTTTCTAAAAGAATCAACGAATCCTTGATTTACAAAACGATCCATCCATGCGCGTTCTTCAGGTAAAAACCCTGAAACATTTTTATTTCGAACAGGATCATGAATATCAATGGCTTTATGACAAATGTTGTAATCTCCACATACTATTAGATTAGGAATTTTCTTTTGAAGTCCTGCATAATAGTCCCTGATTTCATCCATAAATTTAAACTTGTAATCTAAACGTTCTGAATTGGTCCCAGAGGGTAAATACATACTTACTACAGAGCAATTATCAAAATCTGCTCGGATAACACGTCCCTCAAAATCCATTTGCTCAATTCCGGTTCCGTATTCTATGTGATTGGGCTTCTCTTTACAAATAATTGAAACCCCGCTGTACCCTTTTTTTTGGGCAGAAAACCAATAATGATAATATCCAAGTTTTTTGATAGCTTCTGTATCTACCTGTTCTTCTTGAGCCTTAATTTCTTGAAGACATAAAACATCGGGTTGTGCAGCCTTAAGCCAACCGAGGAAGTCTTTTTTAAAGGCAGCTCGTATTCCATTAACATTATAAGAAATGATTTTCATCATAGCTAAAGTAAGCAATCTTTGGCTTTTATAAAACGGGATATAAAAAGTGTTTTTTTTATCAACCTATTAATAAGGTTATTGAATTTTTTTTAACCAATTTTTAAAATTTAACTTTTCATGTAAGAAGCCTCCCAATTCCTTAATTAACATCCGTTCTTGTTTCATGGTGTTACGATCACGAATAGTCACAGTTTGATCTTCAATTGTTTGATGATCAATGGTAATACAATATGGTGTTCCCAATGCATCTTGACGTCGATACCGTCTTCCAACAGCATCTTTTTCATCGTAACTTACTTCATAATCCCATTTTAAATCTTCCATCAATTTTTTGCCAACCTCGGGAAGACCATCTTTCTTTACTAAGGGTAAAATTGCGATTTTAGTTGGTGCTAATATTGCGGGTAGTTTTAAGACTGTTCTTGAGCTGCCATCCTCTAAAGTTTCTTCACGTAAAGCCCATGAAAATACGGCCAAAAACATACGGTCTAATCCCACTGATGTTTCAACCACATAAGGGACATAATTTTCGTTTCGCTCGTGATCAAAATACTGTAACTTTTTTCCAGAAAATTCTTCATGACTACTTAAATCAAAATCCGTACGGGAATGAATCCCTTCGAGTTCTTTATACCCAAAAGGGAATTTAAACTCTATATCCGCTGCGGCATCAGCATAATGAGCTAATTTTTCATGATCATGAAATCGATAATTTTCTTCTCCCATTCCTAAGGAAAGATGCCATTTAAGTCGTGTTTCTTTCCATTGCTCATACCATTCTTTTTGAGTTCCAGGGGGGATGAAAAACTGCATTTCCATTTGTTCAAATTCTCGCATTCGAAAAATAAATTGACGTGCTACAATTTCGTTTCTAAATGCTTTTCCCGTTTGTGCAATTCCAAAAGGGATTTTCATTCGACCTGTTTTCTGTACATTCAAAAAGTTTACAAAAATACCCTGTGCAGTTTCTGGGCGTAAATATAAATCCATTGCAGAATCTACTGAGGCTCCTAATTTTGTTCCAAACATAAGATTAAACTGCTTCACCTCAGTCCAGTTTCTAGATCCTGACTCTGGACATGCAATTTCAAGTTCTTCGATCAAATTCTTTACATCTGCCAGGTCTTCTTTTTCTAGAGATTGCCCCAAGCGTTTTAATGTTTGATTGATTTTTTCTTGATACCCAACTACCCTTGGATTTGTTTTGGTAAATTCTTCTTGATTAAAGTCATCACCAAAACGTTTTGCAGCTTTAGCAATTTCTTTATCAATTTTATTCTCGATTTTGGCACAATAGTCCTCAACTAAAACATCAGCTCGATATCGCTTTTTGGAATCCTTATTATCGATCATAGGATCGTTAAACGCATCAACGTGACCTGAAGCCTTCCAAGTCGTTGGATGCATAAAGATAGATGCATCTATTCCTACAATATTATGGTGCAGTTGAACCATTGACTTCCACCAGTAATCTCGAATATTTTTTTTGAGAGCAACTCCGTTTTGAGCGTAATCGTAAACAGCACTTAGTCCGTCGTATATTTCACTTGAAGGGAATACAAATCCGTATTCTTTTGCATGTGAAATGATTTTTTTGAAATATGTCATAATACAAAAATAATCCTTTTTCGTATTTTACGTTAGTCAAATCTTATTTTACATTAAAAACTTAATAAAAGAGCTTGGAGGCGATTTTATAAATCTCTTTTTTTCAAAATTGTGCTTGGATTTTACGAACGTTTTGATTCGAACTGAAAAAAATATCTGTGTACATTGTCAACTTCAACTTCCTTTCACTTATTTTCATTTGCAAGAAAACAATCCCATAAAACAGAAGCTCAATATTAAGCAAGATATTAGACAAGCGACTGCTCTGTCCTATTTTCAAAAAAACTTGCAAAAAAATTTTATAAAGAATGAGAAAAAATACTTGAAAATGCTTTTTATTTAGATGTAAAGGATTCTGAGCCCAAGCACTGGATTTTGTTTGATGATATTATCACAACTGGAGCAACTTTGGATTTCTGTGGAAGATTAATTCTTGAAAATCCAAAAAATGAATTAAGCATTGCAACAATAGGCTATAGGATTTAAATGATTTATCCTTTAATTTGCACTAAAAGAAGATTCATGCGGAAAAACTTCCTGTACATTATTAGTGTAATTTTAATTTTGTCTATTTCCCGTTGCGCTAAAAGAGGTAACCCTACGGGTGGAGCCAAAGACAGTTTGCCTCCCGTATTAATTCGAGCAGTTCCTCCATTAAATACCACCTTTTTTAATGAAGAGAAAATAACTTTATTCTTTGATGAGTATATCAAATTAAAAGACATCAATAGTCAATTTATTACCTCTCCTCCATTAGATCCGAACCAATATAAAATTTCTCCAGAATCTTCAGTTAGCAAGAAAGTTGAGGTCGAGTTTTTAGATTCTTTAAAATCAAACATTACTTATACTCTTAATTTCGGTTCTGCAATTGAGGACTTTAATGAAGCTAATCCTTTGACTTTTTTCAGTTATACTTTTTCTACGGGTTCAATAATCGACTCCTTATATTTGGAAGGGATTGTAAAGGATGCTTATGAATCAGAAACTGAGCCTTTTATTTCTGTTCATTTATATCCTATAGACTCTACTTTTACAGATTCTACAATTTTCAAGAAGAAACCTTTTTATATTGCCAATACCTTAGACAGTGTATATTTCAAATTGCAAAATATTAGTGAAGGAACTTATGAAATAATCGCCATTCAGGACGTAGGTAAAAATTATCTTTTTGATCAAAATATAGATAAAATCGGTTTTTTTGAAGATCCTGTAAAACTTCCAGGAGATTCACTCCGTTTTCCTGTACTTTTCAAAGAAATTCAAAATTTTGACTGGTCACGACCCCAGTTTGTAAATGATCATCACATTATTTTTGGATATTATGGGGATCCCTCAGGAAAGGAAATAAAGCTTGTAAGTGAAGTGCCAAAAGATTTTAAATACCTAATTACAAAACACACCGAAAATGACAGCTTAGATTTTTGGTTCTCTGGGATCAAAAAAATTGATTCTTTGGTTTTTAAATTAAGTGGGAAGGACTCCACGATTCAAAAAATTGTGAAACCAGTCCGCCCGTCACTCGATTCCTTGGAAGTCAAATTTTCTCATTCAGGAGTTATTGATTTTTTGGATACCCTATCCTTAAGATCTTCGCTTCCGATAACTTCTATCAATGATGCGTTTGTTAAAATTTGGGATGTAGATTCTGTTTTAGTTCCTTTTAAATCTGTCCTTAATAAAAATCAAAATGAAATTTTTTTAGATTTTGAAAAAACTCCAAATAACAGTTACTCCATAAAAATATTACCCAATGCAGTGGTTGACTTTTGGGGAGATACAAACGATACCATTCAAACTAAATTGGGTACCAAAAAAATAGAAGATTATGGTGTAATCATCCTTTCTGTGAAAACAGATGGAGACTTTAATTATTTTATTGAGCTGCTGGATAGAAATGGGGAGACTGTTCGAAAAACAATGAAAAATGAAAACAACCGCTACAGGTTCAATCATTTGCTTCCAGGGACTTATGGTTTTCGTTTGGTAAAAGACTTAAACAACAATCAAAAATGGGATACTGGAAATTATCTCAAAAAAATTCAGCCTGAAGAAGTTTTTTACATGGATGGTGAAGTTGTACTTCGAGCAAATTGGGACCAAAATGAAAAGTTTATTTTAGAGTAAAAGAGTCTCGGTCGTTTAGAAAATTTAATTCAGACCGCGTGGCAACTTGTTTATCCTTGTTTAAGGTTGCGTAAAATATTCCTTCTTTGTCAGATGCACAAACAACGGTAGCTCCAAGTGAATCATAAACTGCAGATCGTCCTGGATAGGTGTTTTGTTTAGCATCTTTTCCTGTTCTATTTACTCCAATGGTGTAACTCATGTTTTCGATAGCGCGAGCCTGCAAAAGTGTTTCCCATGCATGGACTCTTGGACTCGGCCAGTTGGCAACATATACCAGTAAATCATAATCCATGGTGTTTCTTGACCAGACTGGAAATCTTAAATCATAACATATTCGAAGACAAACCTTCCATCCTTTAAAGTGAAGTATTCCATCATTTTTACCAGTCTGATATGCCCGATCTTCTCCTGCCAAAGTAAATGTATGTCTCTTATCATAAAAAAATTTGCTCCCATCTGAATTAATCCAAACAAAGCGATTGTAATATGACCTTTTATCTTCAATTATCAAGCTTCCTGCAATTGCAGTATCATGTTTTTTTGCCCACAATAGCATCCATTTAATTGTATTTCCATTCATGGGCTCGGCTACATTTTCTGGATTCATTGTAAAAGCAGATGTAAACATTTCTGGAAGAAAAACAACATCTGTTTCTGACTGAAGTTGGCCTAGGTAGTTGTCAAAACGTTTTAGATTATCCTGAGGGTGTTCCCAGGCCAAGTCCATTTGAATTAAGGCAACTTTAATTTCGTCTTCCATTTAAACTATTTTAAATAAAAATACAATTATTTTTATTGTCCTATTAGAAGAGAACTTCTCCTTTTCTTTTATCTTTAAGGGTACAGAATTAATTAATTTGCTTTATGGAAAAAAAATATGTTGTCGCTTTTGATCAAGGAACCACAAGTACTCGAGCAATTCTATTTAATAAAAAAGGAGAAATTGTTTCAATTTCCCAAAAAGAATTAAAGCAATATTATCCTAAGTCGGGTTGGGTAGAACACGATGCAAATGCTATTTACAACGATCAACTTGAGGCCTTTGAAAATGTATTGAAAGAAACAGGAATTGATCCTACCGAAATTGTTTCTATTGGGATTACCAATCAAAGGGAAACTACGGTAGTATGGAATAAAAATACAGGAGAACCGATTCATAAAGCCATTGTTTGGTTGGACAAAAGAACAACTCCAATTTGTGATCATCTAAAAGCCGAAGGGTTGGAGGCTTACGTTCATGAAAACACAGGATTGGTTATTGATTCTTATTTTTCAGGAACAAAATTGAAATGGATATTGGATGAGGTTCCTCAAGCAAGGGCTGAGGCAGAAGCGGGTAATCTACTTTTTGGAACCATTGATTCTTGGTTGATTTACAAGCTTACAAAAGGGGAAAAACATCTTACGGATCACAGCAATGCGTCTCGGACCATGATCTACAACATCAAAAACTTGGCTTGGGATGACAAAATTCTGAAAGCAATGGATATTCCCAGATCCATGCTCCCTGAAGTTCAAGAATCCTCTTCTGATTTTGGAACATTAGATTACAACGGACTGTCCATTCCTATTTTTGGAGTGGCGGGAGATCAACAAGCTGCTTTATTTGGACAAGGAGGACATCAGCCAGGTGTTGCAAAAAACACTTACGGAACGGGTTGTTTTATTTTGCTCAATACGGGGTCAAAGCATTTAGTTTCGAACAGAGGCTTACTTACAACCCTGACCTGTAGCTTGGAAAATGAATCCCCAAATTATGCACTTGAGGGAAGTATTTTTATCGGGGGGGCTTCGATTCAATGGTTAAGAGACCAATTAAACTTAATCCAACAGGCTTCGGAAACCGAAGCAATTTGCCAATCCATCCCTCCTCTGGAGGACTTGTATGTTGTTCCTGCTTTTGCTGGACTTGGTGCTCCCTATTGGGATGCCAATGCCAAAGGGTCTATTACGGGAATTACATTGGATATTGGTAAAAATGAAATCATAAAGGCCACAGTGGAAGCTCTTGCTTATCAAACCAAAGATGTAATCAATGTAATGTTAGAAGACAGTGGTTCTAAAATGGTAGCTCTAAAAGTTGATGGAGGAGCTTCTGCCAATAATTACCTTATGCAGTTTCAATCGGACATTCTCAATGTTGATGTGGATCGCCCAAAAATGCTTGAGGTTACTGCTCTCGGAGCTGCATTCCTAGCAGGAATCAAAGCCGGTTTCTGGACATCTGATGCTATCGAAAAAGTAAGGAAGCGCGAAGCTCTTTTTACCCCAAAAATGGAGGAGCATACGCGAATCAAAAAATACATGGGTTGGAAAGAGGCTGTTGAACGAACCAAGTCAAACTAGACAATTTTGGTTCACCCATTATTTTTTCTATGGTTTTCAGCATCTCTACGTATCTTGTCGACCTCTGCAAAGTTGGTGTCATAGTCTTCTCGCAATGTACCCATCCAACGATCCCAAAACAAAAAATACAGTCCGTAATTACCATTGAATTTTGAATGGTGGGTGTTATGGGAAACCGAAGTATTAAGCCATCTTCCAATAAAATTTTTATTGAAACTTTTGGGATACAATTCATACCCTAAATGTCCATAAACATTGTACAAGGTCATAAAAACTAAGAATACAAATAATGCTGATAGGTGGTAGGGAATTATGTAAATGATTGGAACAATAATTCCTGCTTCAACAATCCCTTCTAGTGGGTGAAAAGCAAAAGCTGCCCATGGAGAAGGATTGGTTGATTTGTGGTGTACTTCGTGAAATAATCTGTAAATTTTTGGATGATGCATTGCGCGATGTGTCCAGTAAAAATAAGTGTCATGCATCAAAATCATTAAAAAAACACTCAAAAACCAATAGCCTGTCCCATGCGATTCTATGCTTTCATAACGAAGATCAAATTCGCCTAAAGAGGTCCGTATGACTAGAAGAGCCACCAGCATAAAAATTAATAAGTTTATCAGAGAATACCCTATTTCTCTGAAATAATCTTGATTTTTTGGAAACCGATTTTGAATTTTTTTTGGATTCCATTTCTTCTTAAAAAAGACATAGAAAAGGATAAAGAAAAATCCCGCAACCGTAAAATACCGTGCTAAATTTATTGAAAGAACTCCAACGGCAAATTCCTTGATTGTGGGTTCCATAAATATTTTTTTAGTTTTTATTCAAGCTTGAGCTACTATCCTTTAGCTGATGCAACCAAATATTCTCGATTCATACGAGCAATATTTTCTAAAGAAATGCCTTTAGGGCATTCTACTTCACAAGCACCCGTATTGGTACAATTCCCGAAGCCTTCTTCGTCCATTTGTTTTACCATGTTCAACACCCGGTCGGCAGCTTCTACCTTTCCTTGAGGAAGTAGTGCATATTGCGAAACTTTGGCAGAAACAAACAACATCGCTGAGGCATTTTTACAGCTGGCTACACAGGCACCACAGCCAATACAGGTTGCAGCGTCAAAGGCGTTATCAGCATCGTGCTTGTTGATTGGAATGGCGTTAGCATCTTGAGTGTTCCCAGAGGTGTTTACACTCACAAAGCCACCTGCGTGCTGAATGCGATCAAATGCTGATCGGTTAACCGCTAGGTCTTTTACTACAGGAAACGCATTCGCTCTGAAGGGTTCAATTGTTATGGTTTCTCCATCTTTGAACTTTCGCATGTGTAACTGACAGGTGGTTACCAAACGATCAGGTCCATGTGCCTCCCCATTGATGTACATGGAACACATTCCACAAATTCCTTCTCTACAGTCGTGATCAAATGCAACTGGATCAATTCCTTTGTTTATTAGTTGTTCATTGAGAACATCCATCATTTCTAGGAAAGACATGTCCGGCGAAACATTTTCAATCGGATACGTTTCCATTTTACCTTGGGCATTTGTATTGGCTTGTCGCCAAATTTTTAGAGTCAAATTCATAGTTCTATTTGTATGAACGCGTTTTTACTTCAATTTCTTCGTAATTCAATTCTTCTTTGTGCAAAACTGCATCAGCGGGTTCTCCTTTGTATTCCCATGCAGAAACAAAGATGAAGTTTTGATCATCTCTCATGGCTTCTCCCTCTGGAGTTTGGGATTCTTCGCGAAAATGACCTCCGCAAGATTCTGTACGCTCCAAGGCATCCTTAGCAAATAATTCTCCCAATTCAAGGAAGTCTGCTACTCTTCCAGCTTTAGCTAGCTGCTCGTTAAATTCAGAATCTGTTCCTGGAACATTTACATTTTTGTAAAAGTCTTCTCTCAGTGCTTTGATTTCTACCATCGCTTCTTTCAAGCCTTTAGCGTTTCTAGACATTCCACACTTATCCCACATGATTTTACCCAATTTCTTATGGTAATGATCCACCGAATTTTTGCCTTTGTTTGTTAAGAACAAATTGATTTTATCTTTTACTGCTTTTTCAGCAGCATCAAATTCTGGAGAGTCTGTTGATATTGGTCCTGTTCGAATGTCATTTGATAGATAATCCCCAATTGTGTAGGGTAAAACAAAATATCCATCGGCTAGTCCTTGCATCAATGCAGATGCACCAAGCCTGTTTGCTCCATGATCTGAAAAATTTGCTTCTCCGATGGCATAGCAACCAGGAATGGATGTCATCAAGTTGTAATCTACCCATACACCTCCCATGGTGTAATGTACCGCTGGATAGATCATCATGGGCATTTCATATGGGTTTTGGTCTACGATTTTCTCATACATCTGGAACAGGTTTCCATATTTCGAACGAACCACCTCTTGTCCTAGTTTTTTAACTAAAACGCTGTCGTCTTCATCTAAGCCTTTTACATGTGCTTGTTCTTTTCCGTAGCGAACAATTGCTGCTGCAAAATCTAAATACACAGCTTCACCTGTTTTATTTACTCCAAAACCAGCATCGCAACGTTCTTTTGCAGCACGTGATGCAACATCCCTAGGAACTAAGTTCCCGAAAGCTGGATAACGGCGTTCTAGGTAGTAATCGCGATCTTCTTCTTTGAGGTCAGTTGGTTTTAACTTTCCTTGGCGAATGGCCTGAACGTCTTCTATGTTTTTGGGAACCCAAATGCGTCCATCATTTCTTAGAGATTCTGACATTAACGTTAGTTTGGATTGATGATCTCCAGAAACGGGAATACAAGTTGGGTGAATTTGTGTAAAACAAGGATTGGCAAAATGGGCTCCTTTTTGGTGGATTTTCCACCCTGCAGAAACATTACTCCCCATTGCATTTGTAGAAAGGAAAAATACGTTTCCATATCCTCCAGAAGCAACAACTACTGCATGTGCTCCGTAGCGTTCTATCTGCCCTGTTACAAGGTTTCTTGCAATAATTCCACGAGCTTTACCATCTACCAGAACCAAATCCATCATTTCATGACGGTTGTACATTTTGATTTTCCCACGACCAATTTGGCGATTCATGGCCGAGTAAGCTCCTAACAATAATTGTTGTCCTGTTTGACCTTTGGCATAAAAGGTTCGCGATACCAAAACTCCTCCAAACGAACGATTATCCAACAAGCCTCCATAATCACGTGCAAAAGGAACTCCTTGAGCTACGCATTGATCAATGATGTTTGTAGAAACCTCAGCCAAACGATGAACGTTTGCCTCTCGGGAACGGTAATCCCCTCCCTTAATTGTGTCATAAAACAAGCGATAGGTTGAATCCCCATCTCCTTGATAATTTTTTGCAGCATTGATCCCCCCTTGAGCTGCTATTGAATGTGCTCTTCTTGGTGAATCTTGAAAACAAAATGCTTTTACATTGTACCCTAATTCGGCTAAGGTAGCTGCTGCCGAGGCTCCAGCTAATCCTGTTCCTACAACAATAACATCTATGAGACGTTTGTTTGCTGGGCTCACCAAATTGATGTGACTCTTATGATTGGTCCATTTGTCTGATAAAGGACCCTCGGGTATTTTAGAATCTAAACTCGACATACTTTTATGCGTTTAAATGGTGAAAAATTGCAATAAAAATGAATCCTGCAGGAATCACAATAGAAAAAGCAATTGTAAATGATTTTAATGCTTTGGTGTATTTATTATTTAATCCAACTGACTGAAATGAAGAACTAAACCCGTGTAATAAATGCAGCATTAAAAATACAAATGAAACCGCATACAGTACTACCCGAACTGGGCTTACAAATTTATGAACCATTTCTTCAAAATATCGATTGGGGTTTTCAGGTAAAACTTCAATGTATTTGTAATTCATTTCGGGAAACCAAAAATCAACGAAATGCAGTCCCAAAAATGAAAGAATTACAGCACCTGACCAGATCATATTTCTAGACATCCAAGAGGAATTCGCAGAGCCTTTATTTTCAGCATAATTCTGTGCCCTTGAGCTTCTGTTTTTATATTCCAATACAAATCCCATTGTAAAATGGAAGAGAACTCCAAAAATAAGTATGGGTTGCAGTAAAAATTGCACTAGGGGATTGTTTCCCATAAAATGAGAAACCTCATTGAATACTTCTTCGCTAAAAACTGAAATTAAATTGATAGTGAAGTGCTGAAGTAAAAACACGATCAAAAACAATCCTGAAAGTGCCATCGCATATTTTCTTGCCAAAGATGACTTGATTAATCCGCTCATTAATTTTTATTTAGATAGCACAAAATTAAGCTAAATGGATTTCGAAATAAAATATATGCAACGTTTTTTTAAGTTATAAACCCGTCTTCTTAAAATCAAGATAATCTGTTTTGCTTTTTTACATAAAACAAGCTATTATTCCTCTAAATGTTCAACAACAAATTAAAAAGAGAACCCTACACTAACTCCGAAAACTTGTCGGGATTGCATTTTTGCAATTGCATTATCATCGTACACGAGTTGAATTTCTAGTTGAGTTGATAGATAGTTGTTTATTTTCATATCAATTGTCATGGTGAAGTCAAAATCAAAGTTCTTAAACTCCTCAAAATAGTTAGAAATGAGATTAAATTTATTGCGCAGGATTACATTTGGAAGCAAGGGCCACTCTCCCTGAGCCGACAAAGATAAACCTGCTTCCCATCGTGTTTGACTGTTGGGTTTGACTCCAATATAGGTTTCTCCTGGAGCTAAGTCTTTGGTGAATTTATCTGAAACGTAAATTAATCGACCCGTTAAGGGTTCGATTTGAAGGCTAAAAGATTTTGATTTTTTGTAGGTAAATCCAAATCCAAAACGTGCGTAAAGAGGAGATAAAAAATCTGTTATCTTGGTGCTTATTTCTTCCCCTGAGCTTCCTTCAGAAAAATCATAACCTGCAATCCACTGAGACTTTAAATTTATGGATGAAGAAAAACCCCAGGGATTTTCTCCTACACGAGCCAATACAGAATTGATTTCTAAATGATCAACTGTTTTTTTGTAGAAATTAGACGATTCTGTTTTGGTAAAACCGAGTGAAGCATCTAAAATTGTTGTCCAATCCCATTGATTTCGCCTGCGGTTTATCTTGTAATCAAGATTTACAATTCCATTGAAGCTATTGGTACCTCCACCAAGCCATTCCCCAAAATTTGCTTGATTAGCTAAAACTCCTACTTTTCCTTCTTTTATCCAAAGAGTATCTTTTAACTTCTCGTTTTGTGCAAAGACGGCATTTGAAAAGCCTAAAAACAGTAATACCAGAAAAAAGGCTTGAGATCTAAAAGGTTTATTTAATGTGTAAATCTTTTTTGCTTTTAAATGTTCCTTTGATAAACAGAACACTGTATGTGTCTTTTTCAAGATAGTGCTTCCCATTTTTGGCAGATTTTGAGGGTGATTTTTTATTTTTTTTATTAAAACGAGTAATCCCATTTACATCTTTTTCAAGGCTGTAATTTATTAGATTAAACCCTGTATCTAGCATTACTTTTTTTGAGAAAAGCACCAAACCTTTTGAGTTTAGTATTTGCATTTGATAACTCCCTGATTTGACTGCATAAACTGTAAAAGTAACTTCGGGTTCATAGACATCTCTCCACGTTGAATAACTACTTCCCCACCTTTCAGAGTATTCTATTTTCTCGGGCTCCAACAAGGTCAAACCTTCCTTCAAAAAGTTTTTATCGACTTTTTGAAGTGCCGTAATGTCTGCTTTGTAAATGGATCGTCCATGAGTTCCAACCAAGAGGTGATTTTCTTCAGGTTGAATTACTAAGTCATGAACTGCTGCATTGGTTAATCCGTTTTCAAAAGGCATCCATTCTTCCCCTTGATCAAAAGATACATGAACAGAATTGTCGGTTCCCAAATAGAGTATTTGTTTGTTAATAGGATCTTCTCGAATAACATTTATTGGGCTATCTGGAAGGTTCGAGTTGATTGATTTCCAAGTTTCACCCTTATCATCACTCATGTAAACGTAAGGCTTAAAGTCATCGTTTCGATAACCATTTAGGGTAAGGTAAACACGGTTTTTGTCGTGCTTTGATGCGATTACTCTGCTTACCCATAAGTTTTGTGGCAATTGATCTGAGATACGACTCCAGCTTACACCACCGTCTTCGGATCGGGATACGATTCCATCATCACTACCAGTGTACAAAAAGCCAAATTTAAATGGTGATTCTGTAATTGTGGTAAGGGTTCCAAAAGCGACATTTCCTTTCTTAACCCCTTGGGTCAAATCTTCTGAAATGGGCTCCCAATCATCTCCTTGATTCATGGATCTGTGAAGTTTATTTCCACCCAAATAGAGAATGTCTTGATTATGATGAGATAATAAAATTGGTGTTTGCCAATTGAAGCGATAGGGAGATTCTCCCAACTCATGTTTGGGTTGAATGTAAGTTCTTTTTCCCTTTTCAATATCTAAACGAAAGTAGTTTCCAAATTGATATCCTGTGTAGACAATATTGCTGTTTCTTTTATCAATCTGAATTTGCATCCCATCTCCTCCCATAATCGAAGTCCATGGATTATGCCCAGAAGATTGCCAGCGCTCATTATCAGGTGCATTATGTGCTCCTTTCCAAACACCGTTGTCTTGCAGTCCACCATATACATTGTAGGGCTTTTCGTGATCAAAATTTATTGCATAAAATTGTCCAACTGCTGTAGAATTATTTTTCATCCAATGTTCCCCATCATCATAGGTAATATTTACTCCACCGTCATTTCCGTTTATCAAATGACCGGGTTTATCTGGATTGATCCAAAGTGCGTGGTGATCTGAATGAACATTTGGTTTTCCAATTGCTCTAAAATTTTCTCCTCCATCGTTTGAGGTTAAAATGGGGACTCCATAAATGTAAATTTTATTGGGATCTTTTGGAGCTACATGAATGTGCCCAAAATAATATCCGTAACTGTAGTAAAGGTCATCGATAAATCCCTTGTGGGTTTTGGTCCACGATGTTCCTCCGTCTGAACTTTTAAAAACCTCAGCTCCAACTACTGGTGAGTCAAACAACATTGTATTGGCATTTTCTAAATAAGTTGCTAAATCTTTGGGGGTTACCAAACCATTTCGAACACTGTTTTTGAGGTTTGCTGCACGATATTTTTCTTGAAAATCATTTTCTTTTAAAAAGAGGTCTAACGCTTTATCCTCCAGAGCCAAAAATGCCTCATTAGTCATTTTCTTAAAATCATTTTTTGAAAGTCCTTTTGGTTTTTCTTTTGCTTCCTCGGGACGTCTGAATTGAGAATCGTGAATAGCATAAATAATGTTTTCATCGTAAACTGCCAGTCCTATTCTACCAACTCCTTCTCCCGTTGGAAAACCACTTGCTGCAGTTGAAATTAAATTCCATGTTTTTCCAGCATCAATACTTTTATAAACACCCGATGACGCTCCATTGCCACTGAAGTTCCATGCTTTTCTATCTTTTTCCCATGCGGCAGCATATTGAATATTAAAATCTCCTGGTACCATACTCATGTCTATGATCCCTGCGGTATCATTTACAAATAAAACTTGCTTCCAAGATTCTCCACCATCTTCGGTACGATAAACTCCGCGCTCTAGATTTGGAGTGTACAAATGTCCTGTTACGCCAACAACCAACTCTTCTGGATTGGTTGGATTGATTAAAATTTTTCCAATATGATGACTGTCCTCTAATCCTTTTAACTCCCACGTTTTACCGTTATCGGTAGTTTTGAGCATTCCTATTCCTGCATATGATGATCGAGAGGAATTGTTCTCCCCTGTTCCTACCCAGAGGGTTCGGGTTGGCCAGTGCATTGCAATCTCACCAATGTTTTGTGTTGGTGCATTGTCGGTTATCGATTTGAAACTGATTCCATTATCTACGGTATGCCATATTCCTCCTGAAGCATAGGCAGCGTAAAACTCTGTTGGCTTATTTGGATTAACCTCCAATGCAACTATCCGTCCGCTCATTACTTTTGGCCCAATGTTTTCAAAAGGAATATTTTGTACAATTGAGTTTTTATTATGGTTGGTCTGCGCACCTAAAACCATTAGGGTACATAACATTAAGATGGTGTGGAACGTTTTCATAAAGTTTTGTGGTTTATTTTTGGTTTTGAAAGTACAAAAAAATACGTTTGAAGAAAAGAAAATAACTGAAAGTGATTGATAGACAAATTCATATATTTACTTCAAATAATATTGGAATTATGCGATATCAACCTTTACCTTCTTCTTTCTATATTCAAAATCGTAATGCATTTATGGATGCAATGAAACCCAAGAGCATTGCTGTTTTTAACTCGAATGATATCTATCCTGTAAGTGCTGATTCTGTTTTACCCTTTGAACAACATCGCGATCTTTTTTATTTAACAGGAGTCGATCAAGAGGAAACCGTTTTACTTCTTTTCCCAGATGCACATGATCCAATGATGAGAGAAATTCTTTTTGTTCGTGAAACCAATGATCATATTGCTGTATGGGAAGGTTCAAAACTAACTAAAAGTCAAGCAACAGAACGTTCTGGAATTCAAACCGTCTTTTGGATTCAAGAATTTGATCGCATTTTGAATCAACTGAGTGCCTTCAATGATACTTTTTATTTTAATACCAACGAACATTATCGACAGGCAGTTGAAACTGAAACTAGAGAGGATCGTTTTATTAAAAAGTGTAAAAATCAATACCCCGCACACAGAGTTGCCAAAAGTAATCCTATTTTACAAAAATTAAGATCCATAAAAGCAGCCGAAGAGATTGATCAAATGCAGAAAGCATGTGATATCACAGAAAAAGGGTTTAGACGTTTATTGAAATTTGTAAAACCAGGGGTATGGGAATATGAAATTGAAGCTGAACTTGCACATGAATTTATTCGAAATCGTTCCAAAGGTTTTGCTTACACACCCATAATTGCATCAGGAAATAATGCCAATGTGCTTCATTACACCGAAAATAAAGTTAAATGTAAAGCTGGAGAATTAATTCTTTTGGATATAGCTGCAGAATATGGGAATTACTCGAGTGACTTAACTCGAACTATTCCTGTTTCTGGTGTTTTTACCGAAAGACAAAAGGCAATTTACAATGCAGTTCTTCGAGTAAAAAATGAAGCTACTAAGCTTTTGGTTCCAGGAACACTATGGAAAGAGTATCATATAGAAATTGGAAAATTAATGACTTCAGAACTTTTGGGCTTAGGGCTTCTTGATAAGGCTGATGTTCAAAATGAAGATGCTGATTATCCCGCATACAAAAAATACTTTATGCACGGTACCTCTCACCATATTGGTTTAGATACGCATGATTATGGACTACTCCATTTACCGATGGAAGCCAATATGGTTTTGACCGTTGAGCCTGGAATTTATATTCCCAAAGAAGGTTTTGGTATTCGCTTGGAAGATGATGTTGTTATTCAGAATCAAGGAGACCCAGTCAATTTAATGGAGAATATTCCTATTGAAATTGAAGAGATTGAACATTTAATGAAGTCGTAATTTAATGACAGCCACAATCTGTCCCACAGTCTTTGTCTGTTTTTGGTACAAAAAACTTTTTGTACAAGAACCGAATTGAAAAAAATCCAGATAATACTACCAATAAAATTTGAACAATTTCCATTAAGTTAAAATTTGATATATAATTAAAGATGAAAGATAAGCAATTAGTGTCATGCTAAAAAGTTGAATTAAAGGCCACTTCCATCCGTTGGTTTCTTTTTTTACGATTGCAAGGGTACTCATGCATTGTAATGCAAAGGCATAGAATAACATTAGAGAAATTCCTGTAGGCAAATCAAACAACAATGATCCATCGGGTTTCCGTTCTGCTTTCATTCGATTCTTAATAGTTTCTTCTTGATCACTTCCTACACTATATATGGTAGCCAAAGTCCCAACAAAAACCTCCCGCGCTGCAAATGAGCTGATCAATGCAATTCCAATTTTCCAGTCAAATCCTAAAGGTGCAATTGCGGGTTCAATACTTTTTCCCAAGATTCCAATGAAGGAATGTTCAAGTTTATAAGAAGCAATTTTATTTTCTAGCTCTTCAGCACTAAAAGATTCGACTTTTGCTTTGCTCATTATTATTTCTTCTGCCTGATTAAATTCTTTGCCTGGACCAAAGGAAGCCATTAACCATAACAAAATTGAAATGGCAAGAATTATTCGCCCTGCTTCTACAACAAAGGATTTGGTTTTTTCAAAAACCGTAATCAACACATTCTTTAAAAGTGGGAGCTTGTAGTTAGGCATTTCTATCACAAAATAGGTTTTGGATTGAATCTTTAACATTATATTCAATAAGCCTGCTGATAATAAAGCCATTACAAATCCCAATAAATAAAGTCCCATTAATGTTAAGCCTTGATATCCCATTCCTAGAAATTTTCCTTCAGGAATTACTAGAGAAATTAAAATCAAATAAACGGGTAATCGAGCCGAACAGGTTGTAAAAGGAGTTACCAAAATGGTTATAAGGCGTTCTTTCCAATTTTCAATATTCCGAGTTGCCATAACCGCTGGGATTGCACATGCAGTCCCCGAAATTAATGGGATAACACTCTTCCCGCTAAGACCGTATTTACGCAAACCCCGATCCATCAAAAAGACTACACGACTCATGTAACCCGTTTCTTCTAAAATAGAAATAAAAAGAAAGAGAAAGGCAATTTGTGGAATAAAAATAACTATACCTCCTAATCCCGAAATAATTCCTTCTGCTAATAAATTTGTAAAAAGTCCCGGCGGTAAATTTGTTTTGGTGAACTCGTTCAAGGCACTGAAGCTTTCGTCAATAAAATCCATTGGAATACTACTCCAATCAAAAATTACTTGAAATATGGTTAACAAAATCAAAAAGAAAATAATGTACCCCCAAAAACGATGAATCAAAATTCGATCCAGTTTTGAACGATAATCAGTTGCTTTGGATTGATCTACCGTGTAGGTCTCTTTTAAGGATTGATTGATGTATTGATAACGTTTTATAGTTTCTTTTTGCTGCAAGCGTTTCAAATGAGCAATGGGCTGGGTTTTGTATTCGGTTGCATCTTGAACTTTTTTTCGTTCAATTTTGGCAAAATTAACGTCTTGTGTAATGACCAGCCACAATTTATAAAGTGATTGATCAGGAAACACTTTTTGTAAATTTCCAAAATAAGCTTCATCGATTTTTGTGATGTCTAAACAACCTTCTTTAGACAGAGACCTATAGTCCAACATACATGTTTTTAAAAACCCAATCCCTTTATTTTCGCGTGTACTGATTAAAGCTATTTTGGTTTTCAATTTTTGTTCTAACTGAGCAATATCTAGAGAAATTCCTTTCCCTACCATTTGGTCGGACATATTAATTACCAAGAGCGTGGGGATCTCCAAATCTTTTATTTGTGTAAATAAAAGAAGATTTCGCTTTAAGTTTTCGATGTCAGAAATAACAACAGCTACATCGGGATAATCTTTATCGTTTTTGTTGAGTAATAATTCTATCACCACACTCTCGTCCATAGAAGACGCATTGAGACTGTAGGTTCCTGGTAAATCGATTATGTGTGCTTTTGTGGTGTGATTGAGTCGACAACTTCCTTGTTTCTTCTCTACAGTAATCCCTGGATAGTTACCTACTTTTTGATTTAGACCTGTTAAAGCATTAAATACTGAAGTTTTTCCGGTATTCGGATTTCCAATTAACGCAATATTAATGGTTTTACTCATCTAGATCAATTCTATCTTTATGTTTTTGGCTGTTTCTGTTCGAATAGCTAGATGGCAGCCATCAATTACAAGATACATTGGATCTTTCAAAGGAGCATGTTGTTCTAAATACACTTCATTTCCAGGTAAACAGCCCATTTCAATTAATTTAAGCGGCAAAAGATTGGTGTCTATTGCGACTATTTTACCAAGCTGATTTTTTTCTATAAGATCTAAAGTGGTCATTATTTAGAATGATTTTAAAGAATCAAAAGTAAATAAAAAAGGAAGGGAAGCCAAAAAGAGGGGCGTTAATTTGAAGGAGTTGGATACTCTTTTTTTAAGATTTGCAAATCTTCCCAGAGGGTTTCCATATCCTCTTCATCAGTTCCGTCATAATAGCCTCGGATTCTTCTGTCAGGATCTACCAAAACAAAATTTTCGGTATGAATCATATCAAATGGTCCACCATCTCCGTCGTTTTTTGCTACAAAATATGACTTACGGGCTAGAGCATAGATTTCCTTTTTGTCTCCTGTAAGTAAATTCCAATGAGCATCCAAAACACCGTTTTTTTGGGCGTATTTTTTTAATTGAGCAACCGAATCAATTTGGGGAGTCACACTAAAAGAAAGTAACTTTATTTGGGATTGATTTTTAATTTTTTCTTGAAGGATTGCCATATTATTTGTCATTATCGGACAAATTGAAGGGCAGGTGGTAAAGAAAAAATCTGCCACAACAATTTTTTGGTCATAATCTTTTTGAGTGATGGTCTTACTATTTTGATTGGTCAGTGAGAAATCAGAAACACGATGTCTTCTTTTGATGTGTTGAAGGGTGCTATCGACCAATTCAAAATTGAGCTTTGCAGGCTGATAAATTGGCAAAACACGTTGAGGTTTTAAGGCGTTATAAAATAAAAATAATATACCTACCGAAAGCAGACCAAATACGATTAAAAAGGTTCTGTAAGTTTTGAAAAAAAAATTCACTGGTTTTAAATAAAACAAAGATACTGAGTTTTTTTATGTTAAAAGAAATTAAAATCCTGATAAACGCAAGGTTAGGACAAGGAAATTAGTATTTTTGAACCTTAATTTTAAAATTGACCATGAGCCCAATTATTATTAAAGGAATTCAGTTACTACTCAGCTTATCCCTATTGGTTGTCCTCCATGAATTAGGACATTTTATCCCCGCAAAATTATTCAAAACTCGAGTAGAGAAATTTTACCTGTTTTTTGATGTCAAATTTGCCTTGTTCAAAAAGAAATTTGGCGAAACAGAATATGGGATAGGTTGGCTTCCACTGGGAGGTTATGTCAAAATATCTGGAATGATCGACGAAAGTATGGATACTGAGCAAATGAAATTACCTCCGCAACCATGGGAATTTCGATCAAAACCAGCTTGGCAGCGACTGATTATTATGCTTGGAGGAGTTATTGTAAATCTCATCCTTGGTTTTATGATTTACATGATGATTCTTTTTGTTTGGGGAAAAGATACCCTAATGACAGAAGCTGTTCCTAACGGAATTGAAGTTTCTGAATTGGCTGAAAAAACAGGATTTCGCAATGGAGATAAAATTTTGAATGTTGATGGAAGAACTTTAGATAATGTTATTTTGATTAACAAAGATTTATTTTTGAGATCTGTCCAAGAAGTTGATGTTCTCCGTGCCGACGGTACTAAAGAAACCCTTCAAATTCCTGAAGATTTTGGTAATCAAATGTTTGAATCTGGAGATCTTAGACCTATTGGAATTGCCGGCCCTCCTTTTATTGAAGTACAGCCCGATAGCCCAGCAGAAGCATCTGGTTTGTTAACAGGTGATGAAATCATTAATGCTAATGGAATTAATATAAAAAGTTATTCTTTTTTGGTTGATGAACTTCGAACAAAAAAGTATGATACTCTTAAACTCAAAGTTAAAAGAGATAACGATCAAATTGTATCAAAAATAATTTACCCTAGAGAAGATGGGACCATTGGAATTAAATTTTATAACACCATTGAGTTTACCCATATAGATTTGAGTCTCAAAGAAAGTGTCGTTCAGGGCTTTTCTTACGGTTATTGGACTTTACATGATTATGTTGCTCAATTCAAATATGTATTTACCAAAAAAGGCGCTACACAAGTAGGTGGCTTCGCGGCAATAGGAAGTCTTTTCCCAGCTCAATGGGACTGGAGAGGCTTTTGGAGTAGCACTGCTCTAATTTCAATTATTTTAGCGTTTATGAATATTTTACCAATTCCTGCTTTGGACGGAGGTCACGTTATGTTTTTGGTTTATGAAATGGTTAGTGGAAGAAAACCAAACGACAAATTTATGGAGTACGCACAAATGTTTGGATTTCTGTTTTTACTTGCGATTCTCATCTTTGCAAACGGAAACGATTTATACAGAGCAATCTTTGGATAATTACAAGATGATTCATTCGTTTAATTGGGTTTTCTCAAAAAAGCAACCCTGAAAGTCAAACTTCTTTTTATATTTGATTCTATATTTAAAATTCAAACCGATGAAAAAGTTTTATTCCCTTTTAATTGTAAGTCTTTTTGCAGTTCAATTTGCACAAACTTCAGCACAAGAAACCAAAGTAACTATCGAAGATTTTATTACTGAACACGATGGATTTGAAGTAAATGCAGATGGTGAAATTAAACCCATCAACAACCGTGAAATCAATAAAAAAATTAGGTTCTTTATTGAGGAAAAATACCTTAACGTTCAATTTACCCGAAACATCATCTGGGATTCTTATGAAACCTTCTTAAGCCCATACGATATCTATCACTCTCACAGGTTCATCGTCCAGGTAAAAGTAAACGGAATTGACCGCTTAAAATATCTTGAAATTGCATACAATCCTAACACGCTCAAAGTCAGTAGTGATTTTGAATGGAACGAAGAGGAAGCTGAGTTTGTTAAAAATGAAGTAGATAAAGAAGTAGAGGCAATTAATTCCTAAAAAAGTATCCTTTCAGCTTGGGCATATTTTTAAATTAATATATATTTGCCCACCAATTGAAATATTCCTCCTTAGCTCAGTTGGTTAGAGCATCTGACTGTTAATCAGAGGGTCCTTGGTTCGAGCCCAAGAGGAGGAGCACAGAAATTACGAAGGGTTACAGACAATTCAGGTTTGTAACCCTTTTTTCATTTGCAAGATTTCTGCAAGGTTTCGGTTAATGTCAGCAAATGAATGTTAATTTTTAATGGACTATTTATTGGTAAACAAGTCCATTTTTATTGATATCTTGGGCTCTAGTTTGATTATTTATTATTACTCTCCCCAACTGTTCTTCCATAAAATGGAACTTTCTTACAGATAGATTTATACTCTAAATTTACGGAATCCTAAGCAATTCTTTCCACAAATATTCCATTTTCTTCCATCACACCCCTTCTTGCAGAACGTGATATAAACTGCTAAGTATATTACTATATCTATTTATTAGCGTAGTCTCTGAATAGATAAGATTGGAATGTTTTACAGGATTAGTTGCCTAGTATAATTTTCTTCAATTCAGCTGCTTTCTTGTCAAACTCTTCTTGGGTTAATAGACCTAAATCTAGTAGTCCTTTTAGCTCTTTAAGCTCTTCAATAGCTTTTTGTTTTGTGATAGTTTCCTGATTCATGGATGGTTGAGTTGTTTGAGAAGGAGAATCATTTAAAATTTTAACTGAATCTGTTAAATTATTTTTAATGATATACTTTAAAAACTCTCCAATTTCTTGTGGTTTTAGTATGATACCACCCATTTTTCTTTCAAACTGCCAACTCAATACATTATTCCCTTGACTGTCTGCCATGCTTAGCCACAATCCTAGAATTTGTTTCTTAGCTATAGCATCAGTAACATATTCTGCCTCAATTAAATAGTCAGCATTTTCTTCTTTGGAAGTTACATTTAATCCACATTCCATTAAATTCTTTTTTATATGTGACCCTATATTTGATTTATCAAAAGCCCTTCTTTTAGTTTTGAAAACCCCAATAAAAACGGAAGCTCCATTTTTAATTGGCTTTGATGTGTATTCTGTCTTAGCTTTCACTTTTTCAAGCTTTTTAGGGGTTAATTGCCCAAAAGAAACTAAGGGAACTAAAAATAATAAAAGAAGTAGCTTTTTCATAAAATCTAATTTGTTTCAATATACAAAAGTTACATAAGCCCCTAGCTTCTTTAGCTATAAGAACACCTTATAATTTTCTGATATAGATTTAGTAAGTTTAGGTATAATTTAAAATATTTTAATGAGACAAAAGTTTTGTGCTCTCTGTAATAAGGACTGGAAGACAATGTATCGTGTGAAATTCAAGGAAGGTTCAGACTGGGTGTTTGCATGTAAACAGTGCGTCTTAAGTGTTAAAAGAAATAACCCCCACTACAGATATGGTGGAACTTGGAAAAGATAATTAGTAAACTCTGCTAGTCTCTGAATAGATAAGATTGGAATGTGTTACAAGTTTAGTTGCCTAGTATTTTTGGAGCAAGTTCAGATTTATATTTATCATATTGTTCTTGTGTAATCAGTTCAAGTTCTAATTGTTCTTTATATTCTTTAAGTTTAGCAAGAGCATCTTCTTTTGTAATCTTTCTTAATTCGGATTTCTCTTGTTCTTTCTCATTTTTTAAAATATCCTCCTGCTTTTCATCTATAAATGTATTTCCATCACTATCAATTAATTCAAATACAATTACAGCCTCAGAATAAACTCCCATTCCACCTTTTTTCCCTTCTTCTGAAAACTTTTTTAAAGAGTATTTTGAGTCATTTGAGTAATTAGTGTTTTCAACAAACTTTAAAAGAGTTTTGTTTGCTCTTTTAACTGAACCTTTTACTCCTGTAAATCCTGTTGCTAAAACTTCAATTAACTCATATTTTCCATTGCCCAAATAGTTTATTCCCTCGCGAGCCTTCTGTATTCTTAATTGTTCACCATATTTATCTGCATATGCCTTACCAATAGCTGAGCTAAGTTTATCAATTGATTGATTAAAGGATTCATTTGTTTGTCTTTCTAATTCCTCTGTTTGTCTTTGTAATTCCTCTGTCTGTTTATTGAGGCTTTTGATGTAATTATCAGATTCATTACCAAAGCTCCCCATAGGTTTTTGTTCAGTAACTTCAAAAGTTGAAGTTTCTCCGTATGTACTTGAACCTATTGTTTTATCCCTGACTTTGACAGTCTTTGATTGAGAAAGAATTAATGAGGGCAACATTATGAGTATAAGAAGTAGCTTTTTCATAAAATCTAATTTGTTTCAATATACAAAAGTTAAAGCAAGGTAACTCTGCTAGTCTCTGGATAGAAAAGATTGGAATGTGTTACAGGATTAGTTGGAGGTTTTTATTATTTACTCAAATATTAATCTTTAAGTTAATCCTTGAGGGTCTTCATTATTACTGCATGACAATAAGAACAATGTAAAGAATAATTTAAAAAAAGATTTCATTTTAGCTTTTTTAAATTAGACCCCAATTTAACTAAATAGTTTAACAACAATAAGTAAAACTTAATTCACCACAAGAAGAATATCCATTCGACTAATTTTTTAAAAAGAAGCAGAGCTGTTGTTTACACCAATAGTAGGAAAGTAGATTAAGTCTTTCTGTTTGATTTCCTTTATTTCAAATTTTGATGACATTGGATATAAATTATAAAATAAATGATTATCAAGCCATTAAAACTAAATGTACCATTTAAAGGTTCACAAAATATTTATCATTAATTTGTAACATTTCTGTGAATTTATAGACTTACTAAATAAATAAAAACTAAAACCTTTATAATGAAAAAAATTCTACTATTCGTATTAGCTGTTTCTGCAAGCATAACTGTTAACTCCCAAACTGCTGATGAAATTATAACAAATTATTTTGAAAATACAGGGGGAATGGAAAATTGGGGAAAGTTAGAAGGAATCAAGATGAGTGCGAAAGTAAATCAAGGGGGTATGGAAATTCCATTGGAAATTACTCAGTTAAAAAATGGCAACCAAATGACCGTGATCAATTTCCAGGGTTTAGAGCTAAAACAAGGAGTTTTCGATGGTGAAGTGTTGTGGAATACTAATTTTCAAACACAAAAAGCCGAAAAAAGTGATCAAGAATCCACAGATAACATGAAACTTGAAGCTAAAGATTTTCCTGATTCTTTTTACAATTACAAAGAAAAAGGATATACGATAGAATTATTAGGCAAAGAAGATTTGGAAGGAACAGAAACATTAAAAATTAAATTGACTAAAAAACCGATGACTGTAGATGGTAAAGAGGTAGAAAATTCAAGTATTTACTTTTTTGATGCAGAAAATTTTGTTCCCATAGTTATTCATTCTGAAATAAGAATGGGGCCTAATAAAGGAATGATATCAGAAATAAAACTAAGTGATTATCAAGAAGTTGATGGCTTATATTTCCCTTTCTCAATGATTCAAGGAATAAAAGATAGAGGTGGTCAGCCAATCACCATGGATAATATTGAATTAAATCCAACTTTAGATGCTAGTGTTTTTAAATTTCCAGAAGAAATCACAGAAGAAGGAAATAAAAAATAAACATTTTAGAAAGAAAGCGTCTTTATAAATTTATTTTAGCCTTTTTTTCAATCAATCATAAATTTTACAAATATGAAAAAACTAATAATCTTAGTATTGGGCTTTGCAATGTTCCCTTTTGGCACTTGTGCCCAAGACAAACCTTCCATTGATTTAAAAAATTTATTTGGAGATTTAAGAGCTCGCCACATAGGACCTGCTTTAATGAGTGGCCGAATCAATGACATGGAAATTCATCCAACCAATAACCAAATCATTTATGCTGGAACAGCGGGTGGTGGTGTATGGAAATCTAATGATGCAGGTACTACTTTTAATCCAATATTTGATGATCATAGTCAATCTATTGGAGCTGTAGCTTTGGATCCTAATGATCCTGATAATGTAATTTATGTTGGAACAGGTGAGACTTGGACTAGAAATAGTGTTTCCTATGGAGATGGACTTTACAAATCAACAGATGGTGGTTCTAATTGGAAAAAACTTGGTTTTGAAAAATCTGAACGTATTGCAAATATTGTTGTAAATCCAAAAAACCCAAATGAGGTATATGTTGCAGTTTTAGGAGCCTTGTGGTCAGATAGTGATGAGCGAGGTGTTTTTAAATCTTCTGATGGAGGTAAAACTTGGAATAAAATTTTATATGTTAATGAAAAAACTGGAGCAGCTGATATGACTATGGATCCTAAAGATCCCTCTATCCTTTATGTTTCAATGTGGGAATTTAGAAGAACAGCTTGGTCTTTCTCCTCTGGTGGTGAAAACAGTGCATTGTATAAATCTACAGATGCTGGAGAAACTTGGGTTAAAATTCATAATGGATTTCCTGATGGACAATTAGGTAGATTAGCCATTGCATTAGCTCCTTCAGATTCTAATATTTTATATACAGTAATTGAAGCTGAGGATCCAAAGCGAAAAGGGTTGTATAGAAGTGATGATGCAGGGGCTAGTTGGAAACAATTAAACAATGATTTCGGAATTACAGTACGTCCATTCTATTTTTCAAGAATTACTGTAGATCCAAGAAACCCAGATGTTGTTGTAAAAGGAGGTCTTTCAGGTTCAATTTCTAAAGATGGAGGTAAAACATTTAAATCATTGGGTAATATGCACAGCGATATTCATGATATTGTCTTTGATATTAATGATTCAGACAGAATGTATGCAGGAACAGATGGAGGTGTATATCGTTCATGGAACGGTGGAGTAACTATGGAAATTGTAGAAAATTTACCCTTATCACAGTTTTATCACATAAGCGTTGATGATGCAGAACCTTACAATATCTACGGAGGACTCCAAGATAATGGTTCTTGGTATGGGCCATCTTCATCTAGTGGGGGAATTAGTTCAGGGGATTGGAATTCTATTGGGCCTGGTGATGGCTTCAGAGTATTAAAACATCCTACGAAAAATATTATTTATTCTGAAATGCAAGGTGCAGAAAATGTTTGGAGATATGATGTTGAAAATAAATTAGTTAAAACAATTCAGCCCTTAGAACAAGTTGGATATGAGGACTTACGCTTTAATTGGAATGCCCCAATGGCTATAAGCGCTCATCAACCAGATCGTTTTTATATGGGTAGTCAGTTTCTTCATAAATCAGAAGATATGGGAGATACATGGGAAATTATTTCTCCTGATTTATCTACCAATGATTCAACTAAACAACAACAGGTAGATTCTGGAGGATTGTCAATGGATAATTCTGGAGCAGAAAATCATACAACAATTTTTACAATAGCAGAATCTCCTTTAGATGAAAATATTATATGGGTAGGAACTGATGATGGAAATGTTCAAGTGACAAAAGATGGTGGCAAAAACTGGCAAAATGTTGTGAGTAATATTCAAGGGTTACCAATTAATACTTGGACCTACCATATAGAGGCAAGTGTTCATGGGAAAGGAATTGCATATGCTGTTTTTGACGGGCATAATAATGGTGATATGCAACCATATGCATACAAAACTACTGATTTTGGAATGACTTGGACTAACATAATTACAGATAATATTATTGGTACCTCTAGAAATATTCAGGAAGACTATGAAAATGAAAATTTATTATTTTTAGGAACCGAATTCGGACTTTATATTACCGCAGATGGTGGTAATCATTGGGAGAAATTCACTAAAAATATTCCTCCAGTTGCAGTTCATTTTATTGATCTACAAAAGCAAACCAATGATTTAGTTCTAGGAACACACGGTAGAGGTATTATTATAATTGAAGATATTTCACCTTTACGCGAAATCAATACTGAAGTTTTAAAAGCTAAACTTCACTTTTTTAGCTCAAAACCGATGAAGTTATCTGATGAAAGCGGGTTTTCAGGTAGTTTTGGTGCTGAAACTCAATTTGTAGGAGAAAATGCTAATAGATCTCCTCAAATAAAATATTTATTACCCAAACGACATACATTCGGAAAGATGAGTATGGAAATAAGGGATAGCAGTGGCGAGGTTATTTCTAAATTAACTCCTGGAAAATCTAAAGGAATTAATATTGTAAATTGGTCAGGAAATATTAAACAACCTAAAATTGCTAAGGGGAAAACTCTTGCATTTGGGGGGTTTGCAACACCCAGAGTACAGGCAGGTTTATATACAGCAGTAATTATAAAAGGTAAAGAAGTTTATGAGCATACCTTTGAAATTGTAAACGATGAAAGGTCGGGTTTATCTTTAGCAGACAGAAACTTGAAACATGATATCATAGCTAAGATGTATAAAATGACTGAAGAATTGGCTTTCATGGTATATCAAATTGATACTTTTATTGAATCACTTGAAACAAAAAATAAACTTAAATCAAAATTAAATGAACTCAAGAAAACTTTAGTTATTACAACTGGAGATAATTATGTTGGTAGTGCTGAACCAGAGTTAAGAGAGAAATTAGCAGATTTATTTAGTAAAATTGTTCAGAGTTATGATAAACCCTCAAATTCTGAATTAGGATATTTATCAATTGTTGAAAATCGTTATTTAAAAGCCAAGAAAGACTTTGATAAAATTTCAAAAAAAATAAAATCTAAGAGAGATATCAAACTAAAAACTTTTGAAGAATTTAAAAAGTAAAAATTAAAGACGGTTTTAGGCTATTTTTCAATAGACTCAAGTCCAGATGTAAAAATTAGGGAGTCATCACATACAAGAGGTCATTTTTGCCCTCTTTTTTATTTTACCCCTTTTTAAAACAATAGAACTTACCTAAGTTAAAAATTAAGAAGGAGAAGAGGTTAAAAATATGCCTTTGTTTATTGATTAAAGTTGCATATTAAAAGTATTCTTTATATTTGTTTTTTAATGTTCATCCTATGAAAAGCACTTTCAGAAGTTGTGTTATTATATTCCCTTTATTCTTGTTTGTAAACTCTTGTTCAAAGGACGCTATTACTCCAGCTGAAGCTCGTACTCAATATACCTTAACTGTTGCTGCCACAGAAGGAGGATTTGTAACGCGGAAGTGCATATTCAGATACTGGAAGTGGTAGTGAAAATCCTAATGCAGTCAGAGTTTTCGGGAACTGGCATCACACACATACAGAAACACAGATTGATGTTACACATAAATGGATGGGCATAATGTGGTTTGATG
>Ga0233438_10000440_pt1 | contig 53441 bp, 82 predicted proteins | sample SI_123_September_FD_182720 | JGI IMG/M metagenome (GOLD analysis project Ga0233438, IMG submission 182720) | Seawater microbial communities from Saanich Inlet, British Columbia, Canada - SI_123_September2016_10_MG | ecosystem: Environmental > Aquatic > Marine > Inlet | place: Canada: British...
ACCATCTTCATCCTTTAGATGACAATCATTCTTGGTATAAATCCATGCTCCACACTCTGCATTCTCCCCTTGTTGTTCAATCAGTTTGTTGACACGTTCTTGAAGTTGCTTGAGAGTGTAGTTCATGATTTGAGTGAGTGAGTGTTAGTTAGTGTGAGTTGAGTTTGTGTTAGTTAGTGGGGAAGTTCTTCACAACGGCATCACATAGGACACGAATTAAATCTTCCATATCATCTTCATCAATTTTATCATTCAAATATTGTGATGTTATAATACAATCAATGTCCTCCATTAATTGTTCTCTTTGTGATAGCATTTCGAGTTGATTGTTCATTTGAAGAGTGAGTGTTAGTTAGTGCTAATTATGAACTCATATCAGTCCAAGTTTCTTCACCATAACAATCGGTAATTTCTTCCTTTAGATCTTCTACAGTGTAATCTTTAAGATTCTGCTCTATCATCTCAATGGCAAACAACTCAAGGGTTTTCATATCCATTCCCTCCACAATCATCTCGGCATAAGCACTTTTAAGTTCATCAGTCTTGGTAGTAGTCATCATGATTAGAAAATGTGTTAGTGAGTGAGTGTTAGTTAAGAGTTAGAATACGTTGGTCCATGAATAATGTTTAGCAGAACTAATCCTACCATCTTGGAGTAATCCATCACACACTTGACAGAATACTTCAAACTTTTCCAATCGTGTCAGGTTAGCATCAATGCCTTTTGAAGTTTCACCGACGACTTTGAGCAATTGTGTTTTGAGCATGATGTTAGTTAGTGGCGAAAGTTTGGGCGATAGCGTCAGACTTAAAGCGTCTGCATAACTTAAACAACAGTTTCAAATCATCTTCAATAACATAACGAAATGAGTCTGATTCGATGATGAACTTACCATCTTCCAACCATACTTGTGGAAGTTGTTTCTTGTAAACTGGAAGATCGAAAAGCATGATGTTAGATAAGAGTTTGCAGTTAGTGAGGGGAATCACCCCACACATGCCATGGGAGCATACTCAGAGCGAGGCATTTTGTCGGTGTGGTAGTCAGTTACCGTTGCACCGCTAGCAATACGCTCGCTCCACTCATTTCGTGCTGTGAGTGCTGTCACAGTGCTGTAAGACTTAGCACCGTTATCAATGAATGTCACACGCTTGTTGAAACGTTTGACGACAACTTTCATGCCTTTAATGTCATCAGACTCAGCGATGAATGCCTCAGGGAAGAAATCAACGATACAGACGGAGTTTGAGAGTTGCATGAGGTGTGTTTGTTTGACTCTTATAGTATGGCACCCTAGGGCGCGGAATGCAAGTGATAGTGTGCTCTTTGGGAACTGGCACACGCGGGGTTTAATTCTCTTCTCTTTCTGCTGTAAGATCTTGAGCGAAGAATATCTCTACACCACCATCTTGAGGGTCTTTACCATCAACAACCCACTCCTCATAGCAAGCAATTGCATCAAAATTGCGGTTATCTGCTGCACAAGTTGTCATTGCTTTGAAATAAGTCTCTCCCATAGTATCAATCATGTCATCACGATCGTCAGTCTCGTTGAATGTGAAGAGGTCAAGAGTGGAGTCAAACATGTTAGTTAGAAATGATGTTGTTAGGGTCAATTGGAAGGATGACAAATTGATTATCATCTTCTTCAGGATGTTGTTCCTCATTCTCCCAGAAATCTTCCCAATCTTCAGGAGAATCAGTCACATCTTTAGGGTCATTCATATCAATCAACCTCCGAACATGTCGTCGAATAGTTGTTGCCCAGAACGCTCATTCTGTTCTGCTTTCTTTTCATACTGTGCCATGCGTTCGAGTGCCTCTTCGCGAGAGATTGACTCAGGGAAGTAATACTCGCGACCTGCTGGGTTTCTGTAGCGCATTTTGGTTCGTTTCCTTTGACTCTTATAGTATTGCACCTTTGAGACCCCTTTGCAAGCGCCTGTGTGCCACTTTAGGGGACTGGCACACCCATCACATCCAAAGTAACTCCAACCCCCTTAGATTGAGTTGCATGGCAGAGTATGGAGTGGTGCGATTAATGTCTACTTTGTCTCCAACTCGCTTAGAATTGATGGGTGCAAAGTATTCTCGCTTTTTGATGTTGTAGAATCCCCAAATGGATAATACAGGATCTTGAGTGTAACTAAACCTAGCGTGATTCCGAATCCAAATGCTAACAATAGTCTTCTTATACTCTTTGACATGATAAGAAAATCCTTTCGGTGGTGTGTGTATAAAATCTGATGGAAGTTCTAGCATCAGTATGTAATAACGAGGTGATTAGGATCGAGAACTTGTTCCTCACTGTCAGTGTAATCTGTCATGTAAGCAGGAACAAACTCATCATCTTTGATGCTGTAGAGTGTCACTGTTTGCTGTAGAGTTTCTTTTGAACAGCACTGAAGTTGCTCTAGAAGTTGAAGATAAGTCATTTGTTTGTGTTTAAGTTGTGACCACGGAATGAGACCCCAAGACATTAGTTCGGTGGCAATTTAGTAGATGAGATGATTAACAGGAACGCGAGCATGATTACAACATCCCAAGATTTAGTTCGGATGAAGAATGGCACGGAGATGAAATCACCAACAAACTGCATAATCACTCCTAATGATACATTAACATGTAGGATAATGAAATATGCAGTGACCCCAAAAACGGATCCTATGACTCTGCCAACCGTGTCAATCTTCATCAGAAAGGGTTACTCCATGACTCATACTTTTTCATGGTGATATAACCTTCTTTGCACAATTCATCAGTGAAGATCCCCCATGCCTCACGTTTTGCGACCTTATCTGTTGATTTGGTTACCATCCAATTGTACTTAAACTGTTGGAGTGCTTGTGCTTTGGTGATGGTTCGCATCGGTTGCATTGCTTTGACTCTTATAGTATTGCAGATTTTGAGGCGTTTGGCAAGGGGTTTTGTCCAGTTTGCCAACTGGTTTGGGTTGGTTGGTGGTATGCTGTCATCCTGTCGCTGTCATGCCTTGAGAACCCTTGCCACCACTAGAGCAAAGACCTGTTTTTTGCATAATTCTGTCCGTCAGGTGTGTTTGGTCATGCCTCCCGCTCTCGTTATGGAAAAAAGAGAAAGTATCAAACAGCATCAGCAGAATGCAACGGGAGGAATACCTTCGATGAAGATGGCATTAACAACGTTTTGCAATCTTTGTGCAATAGCGTTGCCCATCTTGTAACCTGTTGGCATGGTAACAATACCCTCAGACTTTTTGTAAAGATGAAACGCTCCAGCAGGAATGCGACCCTCAGCAACATCACGGCGGTCATCTTGATGGACACGGATAACACGACCGATTGTCTGTGCCATCTCAACAATGGGCAGATTACGCAGCAAGATTGTATGTGTCAGACCTGGCACATTGATACCCTCAGACAGAATGGAATAGTGAAAGATCACAAACTTCTTGGAGTCATCAGCACCCCACGATTGCAGCGTCTGGAAGAACTCCTCGCGTCCTACTTTCTTGTCGTTGATGATAGCACCAAACTTAGAGGTGATGTGCATCACGTCATATCCCTTGCGATAGAAATACTCAAGGATGTCAGTCTGTCCGAGCATATTACCCAAGACTTTACTAGATGGTGCTGCCACCAGAACTTTAGGATTCTGGAGCACATCGAGTTGCTCAAACATATCCTTGAGATTGTCACCATCAACCTCGTGCGCGTTGTACTTGTTACGAGTGCGACTCGTCTCGAAAGCAACAATTTTAGGGGGGACGATTGCACCAGCAGCGATCAACTCAGCAGCAGGAACATTGCACAGAGTGCGACCATAAACAGAGGTGTTATTCATGCCACGCGAAAGACTCACACCGCGACCATTCTTAGGAGTAGCAGTGAAATAGTAGCGGCGTTTGGCATACTGTGCCGTGGCAAATACTGCTTTGTGGAAGTGACGACCGCAACCATTGTGTGCTTCATCGAAATAGATAGTGTCGATATTGATGCCACTATCTACAACGCGGTGCAGAGAATGATAGGTGGTGAATATAATGCAGGACTCTTTTGCAGCACGCGCAGTATCATTGAAGAGTGCAATCTTCTCGGGTTTTGTGCTGCTGAAGTAGTGAGTCTCTCCACTATGTGCATGACAGACATGTGTCCAAGTACCACTGATATGCTCCATAAACTCCTCACAGAGTTGATTAGCGAGCAAGATACGTGGAGCAACAACAACAATCGTTTGACCTTGTGCAGCACGATGCAAAGCATCTGCAATCATAATATATGTTTTACCACCGCCAGTGGGGATGATCACCTGACCACAATCATGCTCCTGCATGGCATCGAAGGCGCGTTGCTGGTGGGGACGGAGTTGCATTGAATGGCGTTCCTTTGACTCTTATAGTATTGCATAAAAATGGACCCCAGTCAAGGGGTCCAGACCAGTTCAGCGACTGTCACAAGTCACTCACAACTCAGAAAATCAACCTCAAATGTAAGATTAAAATGTTCACCAAGTTCCTTATAAAATTTTTCAATTTTTACATCTTCGCCTTTCTCAAGTTTTTCAGACTCTGCAACAGAAGCACAATAGAATGGAACAAGAACCTTAGTCTTATTTTCATTCTTACATTGAATGAATGATTGTGCAACTCCTGTACTCTCCCATGCACCAAGTGTACGAGGTGCCAGGATTACATAATCACGATACTTTCTCTGCTTAGTGTAAAATTCTTTCTGTTGCTTAAGTTCTTCTCCTGAGTAAGATTTCAAAGGAGAACGTCTGCTTCCACCCTGAGCGTGATAAGAAATCCATTGCCCAATTGTTAAGCGACTAACAAAAGGATATAGATCGATTAGTTCTTGAAGTTCATCTTCTGAAGGTTTTGCATCTTTTCCTTCAGCAATACGTTCGTCCATGATTGCATAGAGTTCTCCTCTTACGTCATCAGAAGAAGTAGAATTGCGTTCTACTTCCTCACGGTTGAGTAGATTACCAAGACGCCGTGCCAGTGACATTTTACCACCTAACTCTGTATCAAAATTGATAGAGTTAGCAAGTGCTTTTCGCAGTCCCAACAACAACTCAATTTCAGCAGTATGGTTTCCGTTGAGAAGTTTTACTACATTTGTCTTAGGAAAGAATACAGTAGTCAGGGTAGAAAGGTTACTTCTATCACCAGTTTTATTAATCTTATTAACAGTTCTCTCAACAAAATCTACATCACGATCTCGATTACGCACCTGAATGCGTGTATTCATATCAGGAACATATTCACCATTACTTAATTTAATGAAAAATTGAGTGATGTCAATGTCATTGGAAGGACGATTGCCCGTCTCAATATCTTTTACCAGTTTGGTGAGGTCTGTCATGGATGTTTGTTTTGACTTTTATAGTATTGCACCTTTTAAGGTGCTTTGCAAGTGGTAGTGGACAGTTCAATCAACTGTCACATGACTTCAGACAGGAAGGTTTCCCATAGTTGAAACTCATCAAGAAATTCGTCAAAGTTGATGATAGAAACATCGGGAGTATTCATCCACTGTCCAAACACATTTTCACGATAAGAATCGTCATGTGTCCAACCAGGACCAGCAAGAACTATGACTGCTTTTTTATATCCATAAGTCTCACATGCGTGTTGTAAACACATCTGCTCGTATGGAATCTTCTCCTCAGCAGTACCAGCAACGTCCTGATATTTCAGAGAAACAATAACTTCCTCATCAACGATTAGGTCTGTATTGTGAGCACCACCAGTGGGACGCAAACCGATATTTACTTGCTCCTCTACATTAACACCAGAGAGGCACAAGATATATTCACATAGGTTCTCGAAATCCTTACCAGTCTTGTCAGTGCGGCGGGATGCGTGTGTTGCCATGGGGTTGATCGTTTCCTTTGACTCTTATAGTATTGCACCCTTTGAGGTGCTTTGCAAGCGATGGTGGACAGTTCAATCAACTGTCACATAGGACTATACTTCTTATTGTGTGACCATAGAGGAAAATGCTCATAAATGTAATCGTAACCCATTTCTCTATTCAATTCTTTACCTGCTGCCGCCACATTTAGAGCAGCGAGGTTAGCATGACGAACAGAATGGACCTTATAACCCATAAGTTGTGCCCATTCTTTCGGTGTTTGCACATTACTACAGATTCCCATAGTTGCACACATCACTAAGTGCTGTTTGATGGTCTTTCGTTTTAGATTAGTAATCATGAATAGACTGCGATAAGTTCATTTGCTTTTTTTCTGCTGCTGCCCTTAGCGGAGATGCTACGGGACACCTGCAACGAATGGATTTTTGCATTTTTGTATAGTTCTCTACTAACGTCAGTATCATGGTTGCTAACGATAACTTTAGCACCCTGACTAGCAATAGATTCTGCTCTCTTTACTAGTGCAACTTGCTCATCATAAGAGAATCCTTGCTTGGCATAACTTGCGAAGTTAGCAGTATCAGAAGCAGGAACATAGGGAGGGTCTAGGTACACTACATCACCAGATCCTAGTCCTGCATATAAACGACCGTCATCAAAATGCACGTTAGCAAAGATATGCTTACGCATGAGAAAGTACATACGAAAGTCCATCATTGCCGTGCTAGGTAACATTGGATTCTTCATCTTACCAAATGGAACATTGAACCCACCACCAGAATTATATCGAGTCAGACCATTGAAACAGTGACGGTTGAGATATACAAACAGACGTGAGCGTTCTAGTGTATCAGTGCTGTCATTGAAATACTTACGAAGTGCAATATATTCTTCCTTGTCGTTATTCTCAGGACGAAAGAAGTCACCACAATATGGGATGAAATTGTCGTCGTTTGGGTTAGTCAGGTAATTATAAAGATTGATAAGGTCAGGGTTAATATCATTCAGTACATATCGTTTAGCATCAACATTCAATGCTGCTGCACAACTACCAGCGAACGGTTCAACATATGTTTTTGGAGTACCAATTAGAGGCAGTAAATGATCCAGCACTCTATACTTGTTGCCTGCCCACTTAAGGAATGGTTTACGCATAATCAATAAGAATAGGTGGAGAGATTGCGAGCAGGGACATGATAACCATTTTTGGGATTGTTCACATCAAAGACCCATACTAACTCATCATCAGATGCTTTGTAAACATCCATGGCAAACATAGGAACAAGTTTGACCATGAGAGCACCCCAATGATACTCAGTTTCAAAATCAAAAATCATGCTTTTCCTTTGACTCTTATAGTATGGCACAAAAAAGGCACCCCGTCAAGGGTGCCCGACCAGTTTGCTGACTGTCACATGGGAAGAACGTCCCAGTTTACATTTTCTGGCACAATGTTGTCGATTACATATTCAACGTTGTGCATTCCATAAACTACAACTTCTTGAGTTGCAAAGAATCCTGGTTTCTTCTCTTTCTTCCAGAGAATACGCCAACGGTCATAGTCCTTCATAATCAGTTGTTACCCAGAGGTGAATAGTTTGTCCGTTCTTAAATTCTTCTACATTATGTCTACGAGAAGTTTTAAGAAGCACATCAGAATTAGGTGCGATCAAGTCTAACGCACTAAACATAATATTGCCAGCAATAATTATTCTTTCGTCATCACTAGTATTAACTTCTACTTCATGTGGTGCCCAACTAGGAAAGAGAATAAAATCTCCTTCATTTTGTTGATTTGGAAAGGTTTTATTGCCATTTGAATCAACAAAACAAAACCGTTTTTCCTTAGTTGGTCTTACAAAATGCACCCAAGATAATTGGGTATCTGCATCAAAGTGGTCATGATAACCATGATGAGATTTCATATCAGTAGTGTAGACTTGCATCCAATATGGTATTATATATTGGGAACGATGATAAACTCCTAGGTCAATAGTTGCTCCTTTGATGATCTCTTCATAAAAAGAGTCAAGTATTCTTTCTGGACGTTGTGCATTTGTTAGGTAATAAGAACTACGCAATTTGTTGAGTTTATCGCGTGTTGAAGTGATACTCTTGAGTTTATCTACTAGAGGTAAAACTGTATCATCGTCAAGTTTGAAATTACCATGCCAAAGTATCACAATTTGCCCCCAACTACACTGCTATATTGTGATTGAAAACCATCGTATCCATCAAGTTCCCACTTAAGATGCCAATAGGTCATATCAATGCAAGTAGAAAGATCCATTGCAAGGAGTAAATGTCTACCGTCTTCATGGTAACTTTTGTGCATACCGAATCTTGTCTTAGTAAATCTTACTTTACCGAGACGTTCTTCACCAACATAGTTACTCCATTCAGTCACCCATGTGCAATTTTTACCACATTGAACTTCAGTTTTTTCAAGCGTTGCAGATGTCATTGAGTACCTCATCTTCAGAACCGAGAATAGAAGAAACCCAATCGTCTTCCTCTACTTGAACCATATCAGTTTCTTGCCAAGAAACGTTGAAGTCTTCATCGTACATACTGACCGAATCCATTGTTTTGTGAAGTGATTGCTGATTGTTTCCAGTCTTTTAACTGGCGACGTTTTGTCTTGAGTTTGTGTAGTTCTTCGTCAGAATACCTGACTTCTCCATTTTCACCTTTCTTGATGACTTTGTTCAATAGGCGAATTTCTTTTTCCAACATCATTAGTATTGCATAGATTGTTTAGGATGGCAAGGCATAGTGGACACCTTGCAAAGTGTCACTGGCGATACAGTTCACTTAAATGTAAAATTTCAACAATTTCTTTTATATGTTCCATCTTACTTAGATACACATCTTCAGGAATTGCACCATCAGCGTAGTATCGTTTCTGTATGTCGGAAACATACAGAAGCAACGCATCCTTTAGTACAACCTTCTCATCCATATTAAGGATTGCTGAGTGTAAAAATTGCATCAGTCGTCTCGTCTTAGAGTTTTTAGATAGTCAAGAACATAGGAACGGACATACATCAGTTCGGTGTAACATTTTTGGTTGTGAGCACACTCACGCAATTTACTGTCTGGTTTAAGTACCGATTCAATAAACAAATCAAGTCCTCGGTTGAACTTAATGTCTTGTGATTCGTTTTCAAAGTCCATTAGATTAGTATTGTGAGGTGTAGTCAAGGTCGTAATCTACCTCAGAAGAATCATCAAATGAAAGTTCTTCAAATTCATTATCGACCTCCATACCATCCTCCATCATCATCACGTTTGGAGTCAAACTTTCTTTTTTTGTTTTTTGAGAAATCGTCATAGTTTGATTCATCTGTCCAGTTTGATCGATTAGTTCCACCTTTTGCACGTTTGTCTCGGATAGATTTGCCAGGGGAATAGTAACCTCGTTCGTTACCACCACGCCGAAAAGTTTTACCCATTGTCTTGAATGTTAAAGTAAAAGTAAACCACTGTAATATGTATCAGTCTACATCCTTGTAAATAGAGCGAATTTCATCAAGTTCTGGAAGAGGATATACTTGAGTATGCAACTCTTCAAAGCAATAACCAACACCCTTCAGAAAGTCTCCTGTCTTGTCTACAACATCTTCTAGGATAGTTGCTTCAAATTCTTTAATTGTTATTGTCGAATCTTCATCGGTGCAGATGAGAGTGAATTGAGGCATGATCCTGTCATTTGTTTACCTATGCAATATAGCATAAAAAAAGAGGGGTCGCAACCCCTCTTGTGCCACTATTTGCAACTGTCATAGGCATGGTGAACACAGTTGCCATTTGCTCTCACATAATGAAAAAATACTTGATGAAAACAGGATTTATGATTTCCTACCATTGGTTCTCTCCAATGATCTAATTGCATCCCACGATATAGAACACCATCACCAGGATTACACACAATTGAAGCAGGTTTGATATCATTATCTGCTTGAAAGTATATCGGCCAATCATAATCAAGGTTGTCCCAGATATGATAAGAAACACTGATTTCACATGCCTCTCTATCACGATGCTTTGCTAATTCGTTACCTTTGAAATAAAATCTATCAAAATAGTATGTTGGATATAATTTCTCACCAATTACAGATTCCACAACATTTTTGATGTGATAAAATATTTTTTTATATTTTGGATGATTGTAGCGAGAAAAACTACCACTTACCTGACCTTCTTCACTATCAATAGTTACAACACCAGGTCTAACATAAGAGAAATTACCTCTCTCCCAAGGTACATCTTCTATTAGTTTTGTAGGATCATATAACTGCTGTAGTTTAATTACCGACCAATCTTTTGCAACTGGCATATCTATCTCCACCTCGGTCCTTCAACCCAACCAACTAAAGATTTTCGTCTTCCGCCAGTTACTTTTTTAACTCGGTGCAAAGTTCTACTATCAAAGATACAAATAGTTCCTTTTTGTTTAGGTAAGAAAGATGATTCTGAACCATTGAATTGTAGTTGGACTTCACCTCCAGTATACTCTTCAGCAGATGAAAGTTGGAGAATAAAACTAAGTTTTCTACTCTTTTCAGTATTTGATTGAATAAACTGGTCTGTAGAAGTATTTCGACATTCATATGAGGTTGTAATATCACCATCTACATGCCAGTTGTAATATTCACCTACATTATAGGATGTATATTGAACGGTCCCATTTTCAAACCTATCAATATCATATAGAAAATTTTCTCTGTTAGCAATCATTATATAGTGCCAACATGTGCCTACAATCCAATGACTCTGATCAATCCATAAAGTTTTACTATCACGAATATCAAGAGTCACCCCGCCAGTAGTTACAGCAGGTTTGAAATGTTCGTCATAAGTTTGTAGTGAGTTTGTAACTATATCTACCAATTCATCTGGCATAGATGTCATATACCACTTCAAGGCATCCGCCATACTGTTATCCATAACATACACTATATATTATACCACATTAAATTGTTATGGACATTAAAGAACTACAGGAAATTCCAAAGGATTTATTGTTAAATTACGTTGAAGATCGTAAAGTTTCTTCAAATCTAATCAGCGAAGAACAAAAAGAAGGTATTATTTCTGCTAGTAGATTTTTAGAGGAAAATGGACATCATGACTTAGCGGTTAAATTACTTAATAAGTATAATGCTAGAAAAATTAGTGAATACAATCTCCATGATAGTGAGTTCATTAATTACTTAGAGCAAGCAAATATTGGTATAAATGTTCAAGGATATGTAACTGTAGGGACAGGAGAAGATGCAATTAAATATCCTATAGTCATCATTTCTTCTGATGTAATGAGACTTGAAATGATGTATCAAAAATTAAAGTATGAGTTGCAAAATGACAAGACATCCAACTAAAGTAAGAGAAATTCCTGGGGTTTATAAAGTTTATGATGATCTTCTATCGCAAGAATATCAAGACTTAATAGAAAACACACTAATAGATACTCCGACATGGAGATATAGAGAATCTTTGGTAGAAAAGAAAGGTCAATGGGAACACCTTTTTGGATTTGCAAATGTATTTCTAAATGAAGAAGGTATCCGATGTGGTGATATCTTTAACATCATTGCTCCTATTTGCAAGATAGCAACTGAGCATATTGGGTATAAACTTAATAACATTGTATATGCTAGAAGTTTTTTAACCGTACCATCACCAGGAAAAAGTGGAATCTCTAGTCCTCATGTAGACCTTGAAGATGAAGATCATCTCGTATGTCTTTACTATGTAAATGATGCTGATGGAGATACTGTTTTATTTGATAAAATGGATATGGGAGATGACTTTGACGAAAACGAAAATCTAAATGTAATTGCAAGAATTACGCCAAAGAAAGGAAGAATTTTATTATTCTGTGGCAGACAATATCATGCTGCATCTCTTCCAGAAAATAGCACAAGAATTATTATCAATTTTGACCTTTTAGGAGCATATAATGCACAGTCTAGTACATGAAGTTGAAAACTTTTTAACTGAAGAAGAACTTGAAGTCGTAAACAAATCGATCTTATCTCAAGATTTTTCTTGGTATTATCAAAAAGAATCTACAGTAGATTTATTTCCATTCTTTTCTCATGTTATTCATCCTAGAATGCCAGAGCAAGATGAAGAAGACTCACCAGTTTATACAAATTCTCCTTTACATTATTTTGTAACCCCTATTGTTGAAAGATATTGTCAGTCACAACTAGGTAGACCTATGCAAAAAATATACAGGTCTTCTTTGAATTGTACTTACGGATGGAATACACCATATCCTTTTACAGAACCTCATATTGACCATAAGTTCGATCATTTGAACTTAATTGTATATCTTAACGATGATTTCGAGGATGGAGAAACATTAATATTCAACAAATATTTTTGTGAAGGTATGTCTGAATGTATGTACTCTGTAGATGATTATGATAAAGTTAAAATTTTACAAAAAATAACGCCAAAGCAAGGAAAGGTATCTTGCTTTGACGGTAAATTGTATCATGGAATGAATAACTTAAAGTCAGGAAAACGCAGAGTTATTCTAGTAGTAACTTTTAAATAATCAATCCCTGTTAATTTGATTCTGTTTCTCTTCATCACTCATTGCATTCCACTCAGAAACAGTTTCTTCATCAAACTGCTCGTTACAAATCTCTTTTACTTCATCAGTTGCCCAAAATAATTCTTCACAGTTTGCATACGATACAGATAGATCTGTATCTGGTGTAATAACTTCCCACATAGAACCATCATCAATTATGATTTCTATGCCGCTTGTCTTACTGATATAAAATTGTTTTTTATATACGTCTATAGTGTAGTCGTTATGAATATGAATTTTAGATACAGTGAAATGTTCTTGTCCGAATTGTTTTGCCATAGTATTTGATAATAAATTTAATGAAAGAAATCAGTTCAGATATGAAATGTAAATACGACCATCGCCACCAGCGCCACGGCGTCCAGCACTGAACCCCCATCCAGCACCACCGCCACCACCAGTGCCATCGATACCAGTACGACCAACATTGGCGTCACAACCGCCGCCACCAAAGGGAACACCAGTACCATTTCCAGATTGAGGAGCACGAGATTGACCTCTACCGCCGCCGCCTACTGAATAGTCAGTTTCACCAACAGTGATGGTGACACCAGCGCCGCCATTATTGCCTGAACCTCTACCACCAGCGCCACCACCGCCGCCTTCGCCACCTGGAGCACCTGCATTGCCATAACCAACGCCACCGCCTGATGGAGTTGCAGGTTGAGTTGAGTCACCGTTGCCATTTCTACCTGCTGGGTGTTGAGCACCGCCACCGCCTGAACCGCCAGGGCGACCAGCAGCACGCTGAGGAGGGTAAGTAGACCCACCGCCACCACCACCGTTAGCAGTGATGGTGCCAAAGGTGCTGTTAGCACCGTTACGACCTCTACCTTGACCACCACCAGCAGCACCTGCACCAATAGAAATTGGAACACTCCCACCAGGAGTTACACCAAATCCAGTAGCATAAACAACTCCACCAGCACCACCACCGCCGCCAGTGCCTGAACCGCCATCACCGCCGCCAGCAACTACTAAAACATCGACAGAAGTTACACCAGCAGGAACACTCCAAGTAGTACCTGAGCTAATTTCTTCACTGAATCTTTGAATAGTGAAATTTTTCCAGGTAGTACCATTCCAGAATTCTGGTTTACCAGTTTCAGTATTATATCGGATCGTACCAACATTTGGTGTTGCAGGTCTCTCAGCATTTGTTCCTGAAGGAACAATTAACTGGTCTGCATTACGCAAGTCCAGAGTATTAGTAACATTCAAAGTTGTTACATTTTCTGTAGTTACATTATTGGTAGTAATGTTCGCAGTCGTTGCGGTTGCCGTAGTAACACCAGTAACATTAGAGTTATTAAGATTAATATCTCCTGTGTTACCAATATCAATTTGCGGTCCCGATGCAGGAACATTGATGCCCTTAATAGAATTAACTTTAAGTTGTGACATAGCAATCTATTCTTGAGATATTACCCTTTTGGTTATTTATACAGTTTATTACCCCAGTTTCTCCCACTGAGGAGTTCCCTGCTTATTTGTGTACATTTCAACCTGTCCCAATTCACTATTTACTCGGATCGAACCAAACTGCAACCCAGTAGTAGGTCTTTCGGCAGTTGTTCCTGTAGGTATTAGTAATTCAGTACCATTAAAATTCATTTGACCTCTACCTTTAGCAACAACATTAGTCGCATTCATAGTAGTAGAGGTTGATGTCGTAAAATTGCAATTTGCCAGTGTTAACACTGAAGCAGTAATACCAATATTTTCAAGATCTAAAGGTTGTCCATGAGAAAACTTATTCAAGTTAATCTCAGGACCATTAGCAGCAACGCCAAGACCTTTAATAGACGTACATCTTACTTTAGACATGACTTTTTAACAATCCTCCTTAATATTTATAATTAACCCATAATTTCCATAATAAACATGGAAGAAATACCTCTCATGTCATTACTATCTCTATCATTAATCAATAATGTTCTTTGAGCATCACTGCTCCAAGATGCAGTTGCGGTAATCGTATATATTTGTGCAACACCTACAGTAAAACTTGTATCATCATATGTAAATGATGTCTCATACATCTCACTAGCTACATCATTACCATTGTAAGTAGTTTTTATGGCATAAACACTATTGCTGTTATTAGAACTTGGCAAACCAGCAGTGAGAGCAGAACCATCTCTATTAACTCCAAATGAGGTAACATGCCTACCATTATGAGAAATATGAGCACCAATAATAATTTTTGAGGTACTTCTTGTTGGAACGATAGATACTTGCATATCGGGAATTACTGACCCAGATTCACCCAAAGTTGATGATACGATATCGTAACGTGTTGCGGGTGTTTGTGCATGAAAATACTGAAGAACTGTACCAGCAACAGGATCTTCAGGTTCACCACCCCAAACTTCCCAATCAGCAGTATCTGCAATAGTAACTGTAAAACCGTCTCTAATTTCTATTGGACCCCTAGTAAATGCATTCTTGAACTTATCATCAAGAGATGGGTCAACATTAATATTTTCATCAATAAAGTCGGGATTACTTCTAATAACACCACCTTTACCTAAAGATGCACCACCAGAACCTACTTGTGTCCAACCAGGACTTCCTGTGCCATTGTTGGCAACATAAATTTCTGCTGAACCATTACCATTATTTGCTTCACTATTATATCTCATCGTACCAACAGCAGGAGATCCAGGTCTCTGTGCTTCAGTACCAACAGGAATCCTTAAAACACTCTCACCATCTAAGAATGAGAGTGAGTCAATAACTCCAGATGTAGCAGTGGAAATTTGATTTCCACGAATTCTAGTAAGTGACATCTTGTACTATAATGCTCCAGTAGTATTTAGATAGGCAATTCAATAATATGAAGAACGTCAGTAGATAACGGAGCATCCCCAACAGTGCTACCAAACACAACGTTTTGACCATTACTATCAACATAGTAACTTGCTGCGCTATCTGTATTTACTTCAGTTTCTGTTCCACCCACTTGTACGACACCATTCAACATAACAAGAAGAGAACTTGCAGTGTGCTTAACACCACCAGTATAAGTTGTAATTGGGAAGATAGTTCTAGTACCGTTAGGTTCATCGGTATCACCCGCACGATAAGTTCTTGTGATGTACTTATCAGCAGCAATACCACCAGTGCCTGTGGTAAGTAAATTACCATCAATTTTTACATTACCAAGAACATTTAGTCTATGATCTGCACTAGTTGCAATACCAAGACCCATATGTTGTTGAGGGTCTCCATTTGAATCATTATGAGTTGCAATGTTAATTTGTTTTGTATCAGTTAAACCAAATTCTTTCCAATCTCCAGCATAATAAATCCAACCAAGAGACTTACCAGGAGACCAGTTTGTATTATAAACTAAGTCTCCATCAGAAGGTGTATCATACCCAGTAATGTTGGTGAAATCAGGGAATCCATTTGCATCTTCGGGTGCAAGTAGAGTTTGTTTAATAATCGTACCATCTTGGTTATTATAAGTAATCTTCTTAGCAGTAATATTATTAGTAGAAGAAACTTGACCAGCAAAAGTAACAGGACCAGAGAAAATAGATTCTAACTGGTTAGATGCACCACCAACAACAGTAAGTTTATCAGTCAACACCAACTCAGAGAATGTTTCAATCGTTGTATTCTCTTCACCAACAACATTAAGTTGTGCAATATCTTCGTTCGTAATCTGTCCCGTAACAGGGTTGATTACCTGGTTACCAATGAATAGGTCACCATTAGAGTTAAGACCTGAGTAGAATGCAACACCTGCTTCTTCTTTAATAGACTGAGAGAACTTAATTTGGTCTTGTGTTAAAGTTTCTACTTGAGTCTGAGGGAATGCAGTTGAGTAGTTACCAGGACCGAAACCAAGATATTCAAATGTATGGTTACCTGAGCGAAGGATTGAGTGTCTTCTGAACTCAACTGGAATTGGAGCAACTGTTCCATCATTATTTTCACGAATATTAATTTTTCTGGATTCTTCATCACCAGAACGTGCTGTTAATTCAACATTAGACAGTCTCTTATTTACAGAATCATAGTTTGGAGTTGTGCCTGGTTGTGTCCAACCATTGTCAGTCAAAAGGAATTCGATTCCTTCTTTAGTAATAGAACGCTTAGGATCTTTATTAGGTGTAGGTGATGCACCATCAGTAGCATATACTAAACCGATAGTTTCATTGTCAGCGACGGATACCGAAGCATCAGGGTCAGCAACAGGGTTGTCTCTGTCAAACGTAGGATACACTTCGTTGACGTTTTGAGAGAACTTCCTGTTGTTGAAGTTAGAAGTTGTAGGTGCAATAGATGCACATAGCAGGGTAATGTAGTAGATTCCATCTGTAACACCTCGTTCAAACTCTTGAGTTTTTTCGATATCGTAAATATAGAATGTTTTATCTAGATTATACGTTGTTGTATCACTATTCAAAGGTTGCATGACATAACCAGAGAGAGGATCGCGAGGAAGAGGATTAGTCTTATCTTTATCAATCTTAAGACGAATACGGAAAGTTCTATCCTGCAAGTCTCTTGCGTCAGCAATTCTCTTAATAAAAGTTGTAGGAGTAAAGTTTACGTTGTTGTATGTAGTATTTGTAGATAGGGTTGTGTAGATAGAGTTTTCTGTAGAACTTACAGAGAGATACCAACCACCAACGACTCCAGCAACACCTCCAATTGTATAGGTATTGCTATCAAATTGTATTGGAGAACCAGTTACACCAGCAGAAAGACCAGATACAGAAGGACCGTATGGCGAAATAGAAGCATTCTTAATTGTTGCTTCTGCTGCTCCCTGAGATACAAGTAAGCAGTTAATTTTATCCGCAACAGCAGAAGCACCTGTTCCATCTTGTCTAGAACCAATTGCATAACCCTGAACTTTTGTTGCTGGAGGGGATGCTTCAGTAGTATACCCATAAAGATACAATCTAGTACCAGGAGTACCACCAGAACCAGATAAAGATTGGTTAACTACTTTAGTTCTTTGGATATCAATGTTTACCCAGTTAACTGAAGTTTCTTCTCCAAAAATGATATTACCATTCACAGTATCAGCATTAGGAACAGATAGTGTAATAACTCTAGTATTGGTGTTAATTGAGGTTACAAGAGCACCAGAACCAATATTACTACCACTAACTTGCATACCTTGAATAACACCATTCACAGAACCATCATTAGTAAGTGTGATCGTGCTTTCCCCATCAATTCCTGTTGCAGATGTAGAAATGGTTGAAAGTGCTTTTGGTGGGATGATGTGTGTGATTTCGCCTGCTTTATCTTTTGAGAATGATTTTGCTTTGAAACCAGCAGCACGAAGAGCAGTGTTACCAAAGTTAGAGTTTGAGTTGGTAATAGACATGTCAGCACCACTCTCAGCAGTGAAATGTGTGCCATATCCAACAGCGAACACAGAAACTGCTTGAATGAAGGAGTCATTAGAGCACTTAATATGCTCGTGTGCCCATCCTCTTCTATATTCAGCAAAACCATCTAAGTGAGCACCATCACCAGCAGAAGCAACATCATAATTACCAGTAGATTCATTATATCTTACGAATGCTCTATCATCTTTTTGCAGGGACAATCCCGTGAATTGAGCTACAACCATGGACTTAAATCCAGTTGCTTTACTACCATCAGCATGCATACCATTCATGCCCCAGACACTTCTCAGTGACAAGTTAAACGCATATGGTGATGCAGAGTCAACAGTATCAATCTCAGTCTTAACAGTGATGTTAGTACCAACAGCATTACCAGTTGGTTCAGATGTCATCTGATATGTAAAAATATTGCCAGATGCAGAAGTTACAGTATAAGAACCATTGTATACACCAGCATCTAGTTCTGATTGAGTTCCAGTAGATCCAGTAACTCCAGAAATATTAATGTTAACACCAACCGAGAAACCATGGTCTCTAGGATTATCAAATTCATCAACAGTAACTGCGGTTGCAGTATTACCATTACGAGTGATTTGAAGGACTCTATATTCATCCGAAATAGGACCAACAATTCTATTCTCTTCTACTCTTGCCTGAATTTGGTCAGCAGCAGGATCTCCCGATGTATCAGGAATTGATGCAAATGCTTTAGAAACTTTCTGATAATAAATCTCTAAGTCTGTCCTCTGAGTGATATTTGCAACGGCAGAATAGTCCTGATTAGGAACAGTACCACTAGCAATAAGAGTTGATAAAGGATTGAGACCATCAGCAAACTCAAAGCATGTAAGTCTGTGATGAGAATACTTAGGTGCGAGAGTATCAGTGCTATCAGGTTTGTAATATACACCCTCTTCAGCACCATCAAAGAATGAGAATTGCCAGAAGTAAGTACCACCAGTTACCTTAAAGATAGCAGTACGAGGAGGAACTTGAATTTCATCGGTAATTCCAAGACTACCTGCTACTGTAGGATATGGAACATACTTAGGAATAATTTTTGTACGGCGAAGATCAGTACCAACGAGGGAACAACCTCTAGGAACAATGATACCACCTTCTACCGAATTAAATTTATGTAGAACATTGTTTGGAGAAGTCAAATCTAAGTTTGAGTTCTCATCAATGGGAGCAACGTTTGTATATAAAACTTCACCAGGTCTGTTGTCAACAATATATTCTGCTGGATACAGCATAATCGAGAAGGCATCAAATTCGTCATTTGATAAACCAACACGATACGAGAATCTCGCTACCTCAAGAAACGCTCTTTGAATAGACTTAAAGGGTCGTAACGCTGAGTTTCCCCTATTATCGATAGCATCGGATGCATCGAAATCGTCGGGGTTAACATAGATAATACGTCCAGTTCTGGACGTAATAATATTCTTTAGTCTAGTAAGAGCCATTTCTTCTTAGAGGTCTTTCTTATATTGTTATTTAGGACTGACCGAATACACGAGTTGTAAACTCGGAACTCACATCTTCAAAACCAATTAAGGAGAATACATTATTTTGAGTTGCTGAGTAAACATGTACTCTTTGACCAGGACCGACAACCAATGATGTCACATTATCTACTGTATTAGCAGACAACGCTGTATCAACTGCAATATAAGTATCAGTATCGATCGCTGCCTGTGCAGTAGTAACAGAACTTACAGTTACATCAGTCCTATCTGCTGTATTACTCTTAGGAACATCAGAAAATGTATCAGAACCTGCAAATTCAGCAGAACCTATCCCAAGAATAACTTTTAATGCAGTTCCAGTGTAATCAACAACTGTTCCATATGGACCTGCTGTTTGAGATTCGATAGTATAAGTAATACCACCAACTTCAAAAGAATCTGTAGTATTTGACCATGTACCACTCAGGTCAAACGCAAAAAATTCATCGTAAGTGAAGGATGTGGACACACCAAATGCCTCATCAACACCACCATATGCTGCTACAGTATCATCATAGTAGTATAAAGTTGCGGGTGGCGTTGCATTTACTGCAAAGTCAAATTGAACATATGCACCAACAGATCCTGCGGTGCCATTTGTTGTCTTACCAGTTACATATTCAGTACCATCATCAGCAGTGCCAGATGCAAGGTCAGGACCAAATTCACCGCCTTCAGTTGTAGAAAGTTGGAACAATCTTCCACTCATGGAACTATCTGCGACATCAAATCTGTATGTCCTGTCACCAAAAACATCACCAGCAGTTTTGCTATAAACTCCACCAGAAGTATTAGAGAAAATAAATTTATCTACACCAGTACCAATACCACCAACAGAAATAGTTGAAGCACCACCACTAGTGCTACTTATTTCATCACCATCAGTAAATTCAGTACCACTTCCATTAATAGTAGAAGGTCCAATACCTAAGAATTCACCATCAGCAGAGGCAGAAAATACAACTGCTGTCGTAGTGTCACTACCAGTACCCTTAGTGATAGTATCACCTACTGCAAATGCTCCTGTAAAAGATTCTGTAGAGAGATCTCGTATCTCCACTTCTTTAACAAAAATTGTAGTAAGATCTGGAATAAAAACAGACTCAAATTTCAAAGTTTTTTCACCATCAACGCTGGTCAAAAGTTGACCAGGGGTAAAAACTGATGCTGCAAATGCGGTGTCAACATTCACCCTATAACTGGTGATAACATCGCCTTTGTGAAGTTTGTAGGTAGATGCATCAAGGACTAACTTTTGATCGTAGTCTCTAACTGCAACTCTGTATGCTGCGCCTGTACCATCATTCGCAATTTTAAGCACTGCCGATGCAGATTCATCCACCGATGTAGAATACAAAAGTGTATCCGTCGTTGCTGCTGGTTTGCTTTGTGCGAGAAGTCCTTGTCTTGCCATTGTTATAAATTAGAATCCTGCGTAGAAAAATTGTTGTTGTCTGGTTCTACCAGTTAAAGTTTGACCGCCGATACCAGCACCAAAGGTAACATCCTCAGCAGTAACGTTTTCCGTAGAAAGTAATGTTGCATCTGCATCTGGGAAACGAATTTCTCTATTTGCAGTCAAATTGTCAGTACGAATAGTTAAGTAGGTAGGAGTTGAACCAAACGTATCGGTATTTTCATCGTAAGGAGTTATAGCATCTGCAATCTTAGGTAGAACTAACGTTTTGTTAGATACCTCTTGAGTTGCTAACTCGGTAACAAAGAGATTTTTATCATCAACATTTGTATTTAGGTTTGCAGTAGGAGGAAACTGATATACCCTGTTAGATGCTGTATTTAAATTCTCTGTGTTAAATGTAATTCTCTTAGTGTCATCCGTAGGATCTGCTAAGATAAGAGTCTTAATAGTTTTATTAGTTAGAGTTTGAGTAGTATCAACACCAACTAAAGTAAGACTTAGGTCAGGAACTATAATAGTCCTATTTGCAGTTAGAGCATCAGTATTTAATTGTGCCCAAAATGTTCCAGATTCGGAGTTTGTTGCAAACTTAGGGTCAACTAAGGTTTTATTCAGAATAGTTTGTTCTGCCTTAGTATCAAGTAGTGTAGAAGAAGTTGCAGTAGGTTCGTTGGTAGTAGTTACTGCTCCAGCATCAGGTAAGAAATAAGAACGACGAGTATCCGAAGTCTGTGCCCAGTTAATCTGAAATACTGCTTCTTCATCTCCATCAACAATTACAAGATTATCTTCATCAATAAGAAGTGTTTTATTTCTAAGAGTTTGTGTAGTATCATCACCAACTAATGTAGTTCCACTACCAGTAGTGATAGCGGGGAATGTCATGATTCTGGTAGTAGTACCAGTACCAACTAAACCTGCTTCAAATCTAACTCTTGGACCTTGTGCATCTTCAAGAATAAAAGTTTGATCAGATACAACAAAATTGCCTGTAACTTTAACAGAACCCGTACCCTTAGGAGATAATACAATATCAGCGTTTACTGAAGTTTCATCAGTAGCAGTAATATAAAGAGAAGAACTAGTAGCACTGTTCTCGATTCTGGACATATAAAGTCCACCATCACCAAAACCTATACCAATCTGATCATATGCATCTTGATATAGACCCGTATCTCTATCCAAGTCAAAACACAAACCAGGTTCTGCTTTTGAACCTTGAGAAATTCCCTTGAAAAGTTGATTGACCTTTACCTTACGGTTAGGAATCAAGGGGTCAGACACGACAACAGGAAGAATTGCTTCACCCGATAGGTTCGCATCTGCGATTGTATCTAACTGAGAAATTTTACGGGTTCCCACGAATAATCACACCATTTGCTACAAGTTTATTTATACTCGTCAGGAGGGAAGAGTTCATTGTATCTTAGAAAGCGACGAATGCTAGGAGCGATACCGAAAGAATCGCATGTTGCAAGGTACGATTCCCATTCTTCTTGCAATTCTTTGGGTATTTCATTCTCTTCCATTAAGATTCTCCTCCTTTTTTGTTTTGAAGTAGAGTTTATAATACCTCTTCTTCATTTCATTAATGGCGTCCATGTCTTCCTTGAATCCCATATATTTGAGATTTTGGGAAGATCCTTCTAAATCACTAATTAAGAGTAGAAGACCTACCGCTGTGACAGGTCTCCCATCAAAATCATACTTACTTAGAACTTGTGTCATAATTTAGTTTATCGTCTTGTTCTTTTAAGTTGCGGAGACGAATACCTTCATGGAGAGCAGCAATTGCTGCCTTAGTTTCAGGAGTTTCTTCCCACTCCCATTGCTGCTGGTGCTTATTCTTAAATGATTTTTTACTCATAGCGTTCAAAAAATAGGACTTGGTTGACTCTGTAAATATCTTCAAAGAATCTATGATCATTTATGTGCATTCCATGAGGGAATAACTTACCATCAAACAACACACATCTATTATACACTGCTTTAACATCTTTGACAAGGCGATACATACCCTTAGGCATCCATGGAGTTTGCCCTTCATGAGTCATACCAGTGAAATCTTGAACATCATCAGGATGATATAATGCTGTACCAGGTAGTTCTTTGTCACCCCATTCATTATTCAAAGATATAATTCCATTATATCCAGCATCTGTATGGGGCCACCAATGATGAGTTTCGATATTGTTGTATGAATGTTTGAGATATCTAGTTACATTACTAATAAATTCGTATCCACCATCTGCTTCGTCACTTCTACGTTGACCTATAAGTCTCTCTAGATACTCATAATTTTTATCGATTTGAGGATCATCGGGAATATGCGCTTCTAAACGTCTATCCCAGTAATAACAACCATTCGGAGCAGTATCAACTTTCCATAATTTTGGTAAAGGATTTAAGGTAAGTTGTCTTACCAATTCTGGATTTTTATAAAAATTTTCAATGTAGTAGATTCTACTACCCATAAAATCTTCTGTGTATACATTCCATTTACCAAGTTCAAACATTTTCAGAAATCCAATATGCTAAAGTGTACCTATTACCATTTATAAGTGGGGTTACACCATGAGGTATTTTACTACCAGAAAATAAAACTATCGATCCTTTCTTTGGAGTAATTTCCATAGTGTTTTCAAAGAAAGTTTTACCGCCATAGTATCCATCATTCAAGTATACAATAGCACTCCAAATATCAGTAGAAAAGTCTAAGTGCAACTTCATTGATGATATTCCAGGATACCACTTAACTAATTCATTATTACTAATAGTGTATTCAGATGGATATAAAGATTTACATAAATTTATAGTTCTTTCATTAAAAATACTAAAATCTTTTTCATAAGGCAATAAATCTAAAGGAGTGGTGTTATTGTCTCCATATTGAAAAGAGTCGCCCATCTTACTATTAAAAAAATTGATACAAAATTCACATTCTTCTTGAGATAGAAAATTTTCTACAAATAATATTTTTTTCATAGAGGTATTAACCCAATATTATCATATACTTCTGTTAGATCACTTTCAAATAATACATCATAACCTAAAGTAATTCTTGGAGTATCAAACACTTCATCGAATACTACCTTATGTTCTTGATGACCACTACCAATATAGATATTTCCTATTTCATTAATAATTTCATATTCACGAAACACTGTCCTAGATTTGTGAGGTTGAATAGAAATATACCCATGAATTGGCCAGTTATGTTTATGCCATCCAAGAATTTTTTCTTCAGTATGATAGTTAATCCATGATTGCATCCAAAGTTTATTTTCATTAGGTACAGTTTCCCTAATAATCTGTTTTAGTTCACAATACAAATCATGAAATAGTATTGATGGAGATGTTAATGCAAACGTATTATAACCTTTGTATGTCCATGTTGGTGTGCCACTGCCAAAATATTGTTTATGAATATTCAGGGAATATTCAATAACATCAATCATTTCTGCTTGGTGATTGATAATTGTATTTGACTTGTATACTTTAGGTTCCATCATTCTATATTTAAAAATTGAGACATACAATATCGACCAAGACCGCTGTGTTGATCGTTGGTATTCATATCTATGGTATCAACAGCATGTTTTATTTGTGAAGGAAATATTACCGAACTATTAGTTTGAATTTCTATTTGAATATCATAATCTACAAAATAAAAATTTCCACCAGTAAATTTTTTAGGTTCCTTATAAAACCAAGTACAAATAGTTACAAGAGCATTATCTTTATGAGGTTTATAATAATCACCTTGCTCGTAATAAGAGATTAATGTGCAATCATTATTAGAACACAAGTCTTTAAAAAACCATGAATCTTCTTGATTGATTACACTGCTGTCGAAGACTTTTCTATTTGCAGTAAGTATATTGGAAAAATTTCTATCAGTATATAAACTGTCTAAAAATACACCTTTATTTTTTTTAATAATGACATCATCTTTTACTGCTGATGCTGTCATTTCTGGATCTAATAACTTATTATTGCAATTCAAAAATTCAAGTTCTTGCCAAATTGATTTCAATTCAACTTCATCATATACGTCACTAATGCATATAAAAGGAATTGGATCAGTATACAATTTAATGTTCATAATAGGAGTGGGGGGACTTGAACCCCCACGAGATTAATTCTCAACAGATTTTAAGTCTGGTGCGTCTACCGATTCCGCCACACTCCCATCAATGTAGAGTACACCAATTTGTTTGGTATTACCAATTTCCCAGGTAGGAGGATGAAAGGCACAATACTCATTGAAGATGATTTTCATCTCCTTATGAGTTAGGTTAGCATGTTTTGCTGCTTTTGGCAAGTTCCATTTTGCTGACCAAAGGTTTTCCATCGATTCACGGGTTTGGGGTCTCATAAAAAATTAAAGTTGATGTTATATCTTCCATAAGAATTGGAAGTTGTTGATGAACAATGCTCTTGATGTGCATTAAAGAAGATCATCCTATTTGCAACACTATCAATGTTTCCTGCATTTTTGAACGATGTATGACCATCACAGGTATTTAACGAAAATAGAGCGGCGTTATTGTTTAAATTTGGATAGTCTTGATGCCAATTGTGAGATTTTACTTCTGATGTCCAAGGATAAAAATTTGCTCTTACTCGAATAATACCACTCATTATATTAAGTTCATTTCTAAACTTATTGAGAAATAATTCTTTAATTAAAGGAAAGTGTACACAATGAACTTCATCTTCTATAAAGAATGTATGTGTAGCATACCAAGACCAAGGACCAGATGTTTCATCATGATCAGCAACATCTTTTTGAATAAAAAATGGAAATTTATTCTCAGATGTATTCATAACTAAAGAACTAATTTGTTGAAACTGTTCTTCAGGAAGAAAATCATCAATAACTGTTATTTGGTCAAAATTAATCATTTAAGTATTTTGGATATACTTGGTATGTGTATTCTTTTGGTTGTAGTTTTGTACGGTTAATTTCTTTTATCGCATGATTATGACACTCAAACCAACAGATACGTTTTTCTGTTTTAATTTCTAATCGGTATGGGAATGATTTGTGAGGAAACAACTCCTTCTTCCTACTATTCTTAGCAACAATTTCAGCAACCTTCTTTCGTGATGTCGTCTTCTTGGATGTAGTCTTTGCCTTCGCTTTCGGAGTTGTAGTAATCTTCTTTAGATTCTTCTCCAAATTCACCTGAGTCTTGACGGAGGCATTCGTCGAAGAAGTTTTGGAAGTCTTCTTCCGTCCAGGTGTTGAGGATGCTTTCGATCGGGTCGTTTTCGTCCCATTCAATTTGGAGTTTTCCATCGGGCAATTCGTTCACGTTCATGATTAGTCTCGGTAATTATACCATTTACAAAAATTAAATGGCATGAAGGAAAGGGGGAATAATAGCAATCCCATTTAGCAGGATATACTTCAACAGTGCCCGTATAGTATACAGGTTTTACTTTACCATGACAACCATTTGGTACGTACTGTGTAAAATCATTGATAAAGTCTTGAGTATGAGAGTAATCAACTTCATACAATTTTCCTACTGGGTCAATCCAGTATTCGCACATAAGACACTCCAAATCTTTAGTTTGGAGGTCTTTGCTATAACTTGGACCGAGATCGTAAGAAGACCTCACTGTATCATACATTCCCATCTTTCATTCAGAATCAATTTCTTTTTTAAATAATTTACGACACTTTTTAACTTCCTTTAGTTCATCCTTAATCATCTGATAGGCATCTTCAGGTGATATTTTCTTTGCCATTTCCATAGCAGTGAGAATTTCAACTCTTGTTCCGAAGTGCTTAAGTGCTTCTTCAAAACAATTTAGTTCTTCATACATTAGTTTTTAATATAACCGTTCAATTCCAACCATTCACGAGTCTTTGGTGTTGGTTCATAATCAATCCACATAGTGCCCCGAGCACAGGATTGAAGTGCTTCCATAGTCATGTTCTCAGTGCGACCTGCCCAACCTGCTTCTGCTTCCCATGGCACAGCATTACTAGGATATGTGCGTTCTGCTAGTGTACGCCATAGCATAGGAACTTCATCCTCTGGTTTGATGATAGCAATCAGACTGTTGTCAATCGTACCTGCCATACAATCTTGTGCTGCATGCCATCCTTCATGACGCATCACCATCATCAGTGCAGCAGGATTGTCCATGTACCTTTTATTTAAGTAAAAGTTATTACTTACAGTATGATACACACCACGATGCATTACAGGAAAGTAACGTTGATCAGCAAGGAATACTTTTACTCCAATTTGATTCAATGAGACAAGCATATTGTTAAACTCATTTGCAACTGGAGTAAATTCTTCAGTGTTAGGGTACTGAGCAGAAACATCCAGAAGAGAGAATACTTCCTTCACATCATCAGTACATTCACGAAGTAACATACAACCCATGGCATCCATGCTATTGTATCCTTGTGTGATTTTGTCTTCTCCTGCTTGCACACTCATACCATGTGCCATACCAAACATTAGACCTGCCAAGATGGCATTACGAAACTTCATTTTGTTCATCAATAAATTGTTTACGGAATTCTTCAACTTGATCAATAACATCATCAGAAAGAGGTGGTCCTGACTGAACAACTGGGGCAAGAATCACAGCAGCACCATCGGGTCTTTCGATACGCCAAACGCAACGATTGCGCTCACACATATCAACCATAAACTCAAAGTACTTTTCTGCTTCTTCTAGAGTTACTCTAATAAATTCAGTCATTGTACAGCAAAACAATAGGTAATCATGTCATTATCAACAATCTCTTGTATTTGAGAGATTGTTTCGGAGAAACCCTCAGAACCTTCGTCATCAAATTTCCATTGAACATCCTTTTCATATCCCTCTTCATCAACAAGTATTACCTTGCGCTTAGAGAAATTGACAAAGATGTGTGAGAGAGCGTCGGTCATGGTTCTTTGTGTTGCTCTCGTATCATAGCATAGATGTCAAGCGTTGTCAATTCAAGAAAATTGCCTTACCAGAAACCCTGACGACACCCTGAGAACTGATGTTTAGTGCAGCAAGGGCAGAGATAGTACCAACAGCACTTGCAGAGATCCTAAACAATCCTGCTGTAACATCAACATTGAATGCTCCAGTGGTAACACTACAATTATATCCAGTAGCACCTGCAACATAACTTACAGGACCAGAAGGGTTAGTGACACTATATCTAGGTATAGTATCAGCACCACCAGAACCAGGAACGAGAATAGAATCAATAGAACCTCTAACAGTATTAAAGATTCCTGACTTAGCAGAAATTGGATTGCCTACTGGAAAATTGATGAAGTGATATTCTGAGACAGTATTGAAATGAATTGCATTATTAGCATTCATCAAAATATCTCCTCCAGAATAATTTTGATTCATACAAGCATTTTCATAACTTCCTCCTGCAATCTTATGTGCTTGAGCACCAAGTTCAACTTCTGATGCTTGAAGAGCAAATTTAGCACCTGATACATTCACATCAAGATCAGAACCAAAGCAAAGAGTATGTTTTTGAATCCTATCATTTTCACTAGCACCTTTCTGAGGAGCAACTTGTGGTGCTCCAGCAGCATTTAAGAAGAAACCACCACCAACTTCAAGATGACAATTTCCAGTAATTTTTAAATGGTAATCTCCCTCAACAGTAATTGTTTCTGTTCCATCAACAATCTCACATCGGTCACCATGAACTTCACTTGTATAATTACCAGCATAAGAACTGTGGTCGGCAACTAAATTACCACTATCTCCAGTACTAGCGGTAGATTTCTGCTTATACTTTTGTAATCTTGACTCTAACTCTTCAGTAGAAAGATCTGGATTTTCTTCTCTTACCTTTTTCTGATAAGTATACTCTGCATACGTATTGTTATTAAGAGATACTGAAGAGTGTGTAGTTCCATTAGTGCTCTTTTTGATAGATGCTTGGCGACCAGGAGTTCCAACAAACATCTCATAAGAACCATCAAGCATAGTTTTTGCTTGTGTTAAATATGGATCTGCTTGATTAATAATATTATCAATTAAACTTCCACCTGCACTAGAATCTCCACATTCTCCTCTTTGCTTACCTCTAATTTGATTAATTCTATCCAGTTCATCGGCAGTACAATGAGTAACACCAAATAAAGGAAACCAACCAACGGTATCTAGACCACCATGTGCCTCACGATTACAACCAGATGAGAAGAATTTTAAGAAGAATGAAATGATTCCAGTAATACTTGTAATACCATTTTTAATTAAGTCTGTACCATCTTCAAAAATTTCACTACCTTTCTTCCATGCTTCAAGAATTTCTTTTGCTTGTTCTACGCCATCAACAATAGTAGCAACAGTATCAACAATAGTCAACATTGTGTCGATGATGTTTTGAACTTGGCAAACAACACTGTCAATAACTGCTTGAACACCTTGAAGCACCATCTGTGCTTTATCAATGGCAGAATCTAAAAATCCATTAAGAATATCCAACAAAGAACCGATAGGATCACTAATATACCCAATCAGTTGAGAATCAATATTACAAAGAGAACTAAGGATTTGTGTAATTGCAGACTGAATTGTAGTAAAAATAATATATGGTGCTCCAGTAGCACCGCCCAAAAGATTTACTACAGACAATTGATCTGCAAGATTGGATAACTGCTGTCGGATTGCAGCAACAACCTGTGTAAATACAGAACTTAAAAAGTTTTGTAGTTTAGAAGTAAGAGATTGTGCAGTAATTAATTTACCAGTAATGATATCGATAAAATCTCCATTCTCTGCTTTAACAAGATTGCCAGCAGTATCTGCGATATCTTCAATCAAATACGACAACTTATATTCTAATGTTTTCCATGGACCACCAACACCATTTGCAGCAGGAATTGGTTTTTCTGGATTTCTAGGTTTCTGAGGATTACCACTACTACCAGCAACTCCTGGCATAGTTCCTATATTTGAAGGTGACCCAATTCCTCCAGGTTCTGTAGTCTTCTGCCCAGGAACAGATACACTATTATTTTGTGGAGCAGGACGTATAAATGTAGGAGTTCCGTCAGGATTTCTAGCAACAGTATTAGTTTCACCAGGAGGAAGTGCTGCAGGATTAGGAGCAACACCAGGTTCCATGTTCTCACCAGTAAATGCAAATTGTTTTTTATCTCTGGTAACAGAAGATTTATTAACACGCATTACCCCAATAACAATAGGCATCTGTGCGGACTCACCGTCCATAAAGAAACCCATGACAATAGCACCAGGTTGCAACTGACCAGATGATTCACCCTGACCGTCATTACCTGCTTGAGATGTGTGCTGAAGTACAGTTGCCCATGGAAGATTCTCGGTGGGCAAAGAATTCGTAGTTCCACCACGAACGTTTGTATAATATCCAAGAACACGAACTTTTACTCGACCCAACTCCATAGGATCTTCATTATCTTCTACTTCACCAACCCACCAGAAAAATCCATCCTTACCGACGAAATTTACGGTAGGTTCATTAATGATACCGTCAATGGTGTTCATCGAGTCTTAAACCTTATAACATTTTTATTTATGGGCGAAGAGGGGATCGAACCCCCGACAATCTCCGTGTAAAGGAGGCACTCTACCGCTGAGTTATTCGCCCGACTCCTCCACCTGGACTCGAACCAGGGACAGGGTGATTAACAGTCACCTGCTCTACCAACTGAGCTATAGAGGAATGACACTACACTTATCCGTATGCTTGCTATGGGGCACTACACCCAACATACTGACAGTTTGTAATGAAGTAGGACAGGAATCCTTCCTGAACATCCAAAGGGGGTTAATTCCACTAAGTATTAGTGGCACCTTTGGTTGGAACGTCTCAAGTTCCTAAAGCCTCTGACAAGATTTGAACTTGCGACCTGAGCTTTACAAAAGCCCTGCTCTACCACTGAGCTACGGAGGCATACGGGTGAAACGATACAGTTCGGTACTGCCCCATACCATTTCACCTGTTTTTAAATCAATACCACGATCACATGTATGTAGTTTGTCGCCGTAGGCATGAATTTCAGAGATAACTTTATCTCCTCGATAACCAGTGCAATTATCACCAGCAAGTTGCCCGTGCCATGCTTCGCTATCGAATGTAAATATTATATCACAGTCTTCGTGTCTTGTCCAGTCTAAATGGTAATTTTGAACAAGAACTTCGATATCTGATAATTCAACAAATTTATGATTCTTCCTTCTATATGGAAAATCAGGACCATCGCACCGTTTATAGTTGCAGGATTGATAACCTTCCTCATGAGGTTTCCATATAATTTCTACAGAAACCCAATTGGTAGGATCAGACTGTGCTTGGTGTCTGTTTGTCCAATGTCCAACTAAAGAATCTTGAAGTTTCATAATAAAGCTTATAGTTTTTCTGAACCCTCACAGTGTTATTCTAATGAAGATTTCGATAAATGTCAAGTCAATCTTCGTAGACTAAACATTCTGGTTCTGATGGGTTAGCATCACAAAATAGTTCTAAGTAGGATGGATCGTGATGATCACCTGCTTCAATTTCTGCTTTATGATGTTCTGCATATTCTTCCAATTCATGTAGTTCACCTTCAATGTGACGCCTAGTCTGGGGTGACACTGTGGGGTCATTAAGGATTTCTACATCCTTCTCAATGTGTTGCTCGATACTGTCCATACTATCTCCTAGTGTACAATTATTTATTATTGTATAGAATCTTTCAATAAAAGCAACTCTGTTGCCATGTTGTTATTAACAATTTTGTGAGATACCCCAGCAATTAAATATCTGCCACTATATCGTTTATCAATTTTTGTAGTCTTTCCACTTCTTGCTGTAGATGGAATTATAACTTCTATACCATATCCCGCATACAAATCTAAGTTTCCAGGAACAACAATTTGAAGTTTAACATTTTTAAGTGATTCAATTCTCATCCATTGGTATGCTTGAAGTTCAACTAATTGTTCATAATTTTTTTGAGGATTTGTGCTATACTTAGGATCAAAAATTTGATTTGGTAGAATTGTATAACGAACTCTCTTGGGATAATCAATCATGTCTTGAATACCCTTATCCATCTTCTCAATGGGGTTTTTATTTTTACCACCTTTAAGATGAGACATCTTGCCCCAAGATTCTTTAATAGAATACCGATATGCATCAGCAGCTAAATCTGTACTTACCCCCATTTTTGATGATGATACAGTAACAGGATCTAAACCAATACTAAATCCAGACCATGTTCCATGTCTCAATCCCATCAAAAAGTTTTTTTCTTCAGGGAATGTAATAGATTCAATCTTAAATTGTTCTAAAATTTTATTTTCTGAGGTATTTTTTGGAGTATACTCATACTTGTAAAGTCTTACCTTAGCAGAAGATTCCGTTCCATTAGGATTGGTTTCAGTATCTGCACTTTGGTTATTAACATCATCAATCATCTGGTCAACTGATTTAAAATGATATCCTATTCTGTTTTCAAAAAATACATACCCACCTTGTAAATTTTTTCCTGGTGAGTTGTTTCTAATAGAACGACTACACAACCAATAAATGCAATCAAATGGTCTCCAGTTTGGAATGACAAACTGATGCTTATTCAAACTTTGTTCTACATATACTCTTTTCTTTGAATTGAGATATAAATTACTTTTTATGATAGTTTCTATAATTCTCTTAGCACTGGTTTCTTTAAAAATTACTTCACTATTTCCAAATACATTAGAGACTTCGTTTCTGATATATTCATCAGATGTGAGATTCATGATGAATACGTCACTAGTCTGATTAATTTTTGAACGAGACTCAATATTATATGCTCTCATAAAGTAAGTATTATCATATACACTACCAGTAATACTAATCTTAAATAATTCAGATCCTGTAAATTGATTTATTAATCCAGCATTATCTTGAATGACTAATTTTGCCTCAAGAGTAGCAGAACTAATACTTTCATATAATTCAATACCAACTACAAATTCATTGATATCAGATGCTCCCTGAGCATTCTCTAATAACTCCCCATCACGGTATACTTGTACGCGAACCGATACTTCACCCGATTCTGCTCTGTTTAACGTCATTTGAAAATACCTTTAAGTGGATTGTTAAAAGAATTCAACACTGCAGCAGTAGTATTTACTACCTTAGACCCAGTGCCTGCCATAACAGGGGCACCACTAGATGAATTATTCATCATTGTTCCAATGAGAGATGTTGCTTGCTGTGCTATTTGACCAGCACTAGCATTATTCTGTGTAACTTGGGATACTGTCATCTGAACACCTTGTTGAGCAAATTGTAAAATGCGTTGCTTTGCATCATTACGTTGTTGAGTTGCTGCTTGCATCTGTTGAGATGATGTACCCCCACTTGAATTTATATTAGTACCACTTAAAGTTTGCCCAGATCTAACTCCAGTCGAATTTTGTGAATAATCACCCATTGAAGTTTGACCTCGGGTGGACTTTGCTCCAAGTAAACTTGCACCAACATAGTTATTTGGTTTCTCCATACCAAAATTACTGCTATTATCAATACTATCAGTTCCACCACCAGGAGGACCACCACCAGTTCCTCCATCAGGATTAATTTCAGAGTTTACAGTTTTTAATCCAGGGTTACTTGCAGTATTGAATGTGTGATTACCAAACTTAACCTCATTGACCTGTTGAGATGGATCTGTGAAAGCAGCATCATAATTTCTAAATCCAGTTGATGCCATCAAGTAGTTAATTTGTTGAGGAGATATACTACCCTTTGCCTCAAGTTTACCCCTAAGGTCTGCAGGATTTCTTGCTATCTCAATTGCTTTTTTCGCCTTTTCCATATCCCCTGCAGACCTTTGTCGATTAAGGGAACCGTCTTTAGTAGGTGAATACTGTGGACCTGCCCCATAGATAATATCATTAATACTACCACTTTCGGACATGAATATTCCAGGTCCGACAATACCCGATTGAACCAGACCCGCTCTGTTTAGAACCGACCTAGCAACTAATGCCATACCTAATTCACCTTCACCACTCGATTCTGCCAAAACAAGTCTTTGTAATAAATTATATTCAGCACTATTCATTTGATTGCCTGCGCCAGCAGCACCACCAGCACCAGCACCAGGACCAGATTCGTTCAGTTCGGGAGGATTTGTCATCCCCATGAATCTCTTCATCATCATACGAAGTTTATCACCACCACCACCATCAGGGTCGGATTTCTTAAGTTTGTGTAAGTCAGAACGCTCTCCAGTTCCACCCCACCAAGTGGGACCATAATTAGGAGTTGGTCTCCTACCATCTTTGTTTGACGCTGCTTCTGCGTGCGTCATAACATTTTTAATGCTTACATCACTTGGTTTCCATCCCCAACCTTTAGCAACTGTTGCTGCTTCAGCAGTCATCGACTCAAGTTGTTTTTTCTTTGGACTATATTGATCCCAGTTATAGTCTTTCATTGCCGCAACAGAAATACCTACGTTTCCTGTATTTCTGCGCCAGGTATGACCAGTATATTGATTATATTTTTTATGCCTATGTAAAGACCCATCACCCTGAACCGTAGTATGATATGGTCCATTTTTCCAATTATATCTACTAGCAGTCCAATGCATGTAAATTTGCTTATTTAAATTACCACCAGCAGCAAATCCAGGTAATTTAAATCCTGCCTTCTGTGCCTCACCAATTCTCTTATCGGTAAGTCCAGGCATTCTCTTAGTCGCAGAAGTATTGAATGGAACAACAAATGCTCCACCACCTGCTTTACGAGCAACATACTCTTTACCATGACCGATGAATGATGTGCTCCTGCCACCATCTAAAGATACAGGATAACCAGACTGAGGACCATCAATCCAACCACCAGCAGCACGTTCTGGGACATATCCCTGCGCTTTTGCATCTTCTAGTAATCCTCTTGCTTCTAAGGTTGCTCTTGTTGGTTTACCTTTAGTAGATGGATCAAATCCTTCTTCCCCCCCAGTTCTACCTTCAGCATCCATACTACCAATCAATGAACCATCGCCTGCTGGACGGGTTGCTACGCCCTCAGAGAGTAACCAGAGAGCACCAGCACCAAGACCAACCTTACCAAGCATACCAAGAGCACCTTTACCCTTTGTGAATGCAATCAGCAGTTTAATACTAGTACCAATATCCTTAATAATTTTAAGAGGATTAGTAAGATACCTAACACCTAATAAAATTGTACCTATACCAAGAATTGCTTTACCAAATCCTAAAGTTTTTTCCCACCAAGTAGTTTCTCCACTAAACAATTCATATAAACCATCAATGGTATTTGAAATTCCAAATTCTGCCCATTTGAACAAAAATTCGCCAAATGTTACAATACCACCAATAATAGTTTTGACAGTCTTTCTATTTTCTGGATCTGCAATCCAGTCTAAAACTTTCTTTCCAATATAAATTTTAAATAAATTACCAAGAAGTCCTAAGACACTTTCAAAGAAACCCTTAACTTTATTTGCTCCAAGATTTCCAAGAAATCCCAAATTCTTCTTTTCTGTTTTTTCTTTAGCAAACTTTGCTTTAAAAACTTTCCGATTTTTTTGCTTTTGTTCTAAATCAGATAATGAAATTGTTTTAAGATCTGATAGTATAAGTGCCATTGAGTTGACAGTTTTACCTAAATTATTAACTGCCGTAGTATTAGAATTAAGAGCAGAAACTAATTTAACCTCAGATTGCGGTAAACCTTCATTGGGTTTCTTTACCTGAACGAATTTGTAAAAATTTATTTTACTAGTTTTAGATACAATTGCCATTACTGCATTCTCTGTGTTAAGGTAGAAGTTCCACTATGGACAGCATTACTAGATGAATTATTTATTGGTACTGCTTGAGGAATAAGTTGGAATTCTTTTATGACGATTGGAACTGGTAAGAATTCGATTGCTTCTTGCATAACATACCTTTCAGACAACCCACCTTGAGACAATGCATCATTTCCTCTACTAACTGCACCGATAATTTTAGGGTCAACACCAACTTGTGCTGCAGTTTCAGCAATTCCTGCACTCATATCTCCACCAGTAATTGCTGCTTTAGCAATACCAGATATAGCAGAAGGTATACCAAGAGAAGATGTAACCATGCTAAGACCCTGATCCATTGCACCCATATAGTTTCCAGAAAGAATGCTCTGCCCAATCTGTCCAAGAGGACTGCTCATAGCAGCACCAAACCCAGGGATAAAACTACCTGCAGCACCTAAAATATCACCCATATTGAAATTGCCTTGCATGATGTTAGATGCCATACCAATTCCTGCCATGATAGGTGCTGCACCAGGAATGAATGATGCAACACTTCTCACTATAGGATTATTAACAACACTACCAACTGCCTTACCAATCCCACCTGTAACTCCTTTGATGGCATTACCAATACCTTTTACTACGCCACCAAGGAACATCTGCTGAGGTTGTACAAGACCACCACTAGATTTACCCATTGGAGGTGCTTCGCCAGCAGGATGTGGAAGAACACCATCTTTGACTAGTTTATTATATGCTTCTAGTGATTGGAATCCATAATCATCACCAGCAAAATACTTTTCTTGACCGTCAATAGTTACTTTTTCGCCAACTTTCTTATCATCGAGATTCATAGTATCTCTAGAGAAGAATGCTTTTCCTATGAGTTTTGCTTTATCCAGCATATTCATAGGATTAATCATGAAGAAGGGATCAGGAACTTTCTGTCCAAAGATATTCATCTTTGGAAATCCATCTAATAATCTACTAAATCCATCTCCTGCCCAACCAACAAATAATTTTCCTGCTTCAAAAAGTTTTTGAATATCTTTCTTTAACTTAGCTCCAACTGCACCAGGACCATCCCCTTTGATGAGGATGTACATGAGTTCACCAACATATTCACCAAGGATAGCACCGAGAGCAGTACCAAGAATAGGAATGGGAATAAAACTACCAAGTAATCCACCAAGAGCAGTACCACCTGCTACAAACAATGCTTTACTTAAGTTTCTATCAGGTTTCCCATCTAGTGGATCAATATCTTCAAAATATGTGTAGATACCAGCGATGAGAGCACCAATAAATGGTATTCTACCCATGGCATTCTTCGCTGCTGCTGAAGATGCTCTGGCAATTTTTGCTGCTTGTGGACCTGCTTTAAATGCTGCTCTCTGAAGACCAGGAGACAGTGGAACGTTAGCAGTACCAGTTTGAAGATTTGCCCTAAATCCTGCCATTCTACTTGGTCTGGCAGGTTGTGTTAGACCTGATGTCAGTTGTCCAGGTTGGACAATTCTGTTGAGATTTTGTCTATATTGACTTCCTCTTCCAGCAATTTGATTTCCTGCAGCATCGCTTCTTGGCATGAAACCAGCTGGTTGCAGACTTCTTGCCCCAGACTGGAATGCATTCGTCCCTCTTTGGACATTCCTGGTATTATTGTTTCCATTCCTATTTCTATTTAAGTCTCTATCTCTACCAAAAGGAAGTGCATTAGCAGCAAGAAGAATGGCACCCATTCCGCCAATTGCTAGAGCAATTTTACCAAATGCTTCTAATCTTTGTTCAATTGTAGTCTCTTTACCAAAGATGAAATCTAGTCCATCTGAGACTTTAGATGTGATTTGACCAGAGAACTCTGATATCTTATCAAATACAAATTTAGACCTTTCTAAGAAAGTTTTAATCTTTATTTGATTTTCTTCATCTGCAAAATAATCTAATGCCTTTTTTGTAAGAGCAAATGCACCAAGATCAAGGAGTAATGAACCAAGAGGACCTAAGAAATTTTGCAACCAACCAAATGCACCTTTGGAAGTTTTCTTTAATCCTGATTTTAATTTTGATTCGTCTTTTTTATTAGGTTTACCTTTTGATATTTCTTCAGAATTTTCTTCAGAATTTTCTGCCTGCTTGTCTTTTTCTAATCTTTCTTGCCTTCTTTCAATAAGAAGATTCTTTTTATCTATCTTCGATTTTTCTGTATTAATCCCTCGGAGATCACCGATAGTATTTGCAATACTAGTGACAGCAACACCTAAGTTATTGACAGCATAGGTATTTAAATTTATCGCATTAACAATTGTACTCTTTTGAGATACTTCTGGACTGACCAATTTGTATGCGGTAATGTTAGCCACTTGCTGCCTGCTGCTCCTTCATACGTTTTTCTTCTTCTTTAAGGAATTGAACTAATAGACTTACATAAATTTCTTTTTCCCAGGGCATGAGATTATCAATATGTTCTATATTCCATTTATGATGATGCATTAATGCAAAATTACCCTCATAATAAGCACGAAGATTAGTGTGAAGGAGTCCTATGCGAAAAAACTCGCTAATCCCTCAAGCACGATCTCATTTTCAACTCCAGTATTAGGATTGTTTACCTTAATTGTATGAGATAACTTGGGCATAGTTTCAAAGAAATTTTGAATCAAACCAAACTGCTTACTGCTTAGTTGATCAAAAAATTCAAGAAGTTCTGCTTTAGGAAAATCTTTACAATCATATACTTGATTGGAATCAGAAATTGTTTTAATGCAAGTTGATGCCATCTCAAAAACTTGATCAACCTGATTAGTGCCATCGTCAAAGTTCATCTTAACAAATGTCTCAATAGAAGGATATCCCATAGAGATTGCAACATCCTCAGACAATTTTATATCAGATTTATGTCCCCTAGTCTTATGAATTTTGATATCATCCAAAGGAATGGTAACATCAACTTCAGTTTCACCATCATCATTACAAGTGACCGTTACATTGACATTTTCACCTACAGATGATGTGCGAATTTTAAGAAATAAAAATTCAATATCGAAAGTAGCTAAGGAAGAAACGTCTTTAATATCAGTACAATCAGTAATAATTGTTTTAATTGCCTGAACCATATCTTCGGAATCACCAGTTTCAGTAGCGATCAAAAGAAGTTTTTCTTCTTTTACTAAAAATGGTCTATAAGTAACCTTTGCTCCCGTAGATGGTAATGTTGTTTTGTAACTAGGAACATTTAACTTAGGTAATGGCATATCAAATTCAATTCAGTAATTTTATTTATAGAGTCACGTTTATGCTAGTCCAACGTCTATGCTATTGGTGACTCTACCAGAGAGAGAACCAAACTGACTGACAGCAGAAGGTACTGATATACGACCGAGAGGATCTGTTCCAGGATTTGTAGCATTATCTACTGGAGCAGGAACAAATATTCTCTCATTCCTTTGACTGAACTCAGAACTTTGGAAGAATCTATAGCGTTCATAGTAAAACTGAACACTCATAGTCATTAGTTTATTTTGACTATTATCTAATTGAATAGAACCAATATTAAATGGAAATACATTTCTTAACTCATATACTCCCGTAAGTTGATCTAATTTAGGTGTTAATGCTGTTGCCCTAGTAAGTCTAGAATCTCTGATTGCTCTTAGCATTTCTCTTTTAGAGACTGCAAGGTCACCACCACCTCTTTCCCACTTATAAATTCTCAAAAACGGACATGCATAGTTTTCATAATACTCAGTGTATTGACTTGCATCATTTGACATCAAAGCAATCCAACGTTCAAAAAATGCTCTAGTTTCTCCAGAACGAGGTACTCTAAAATTAATACTAATTTGACTAAAGGTAGAACCTGTAGCATATCTGATAGCAGAACCTAGTTGATTATAGTTGCCAGTTGTTACTTGCTTACTAGGAAGATTTACACTATCTGCATAATAGTTTAATAACTCTCTCAAATCTCCTTGTTGAGGATCATACTTGGTGCCTCTTTGATACCCACCTGATCCCATCATTGGTGGAGTACTAAGATGTACAGAAAATAGATTCGCGAAAGAAGGTGCGTTATTTTTCTCCTTAAAAAATCCAATAAAATTCTGTAATGAATTATATTGTGCTGCTTGTTCGTTTGGAATCGTCATTATACTTTTAGTTCTTTTTCTGTGATTAGCATAAATTCCCAACCATTATCTAAGCAAAATTCAGTAGCCGCTTTCCACTTTGCCTGGTTTACAGCATATGTCACAACTTCATTAATATATCGTTTTGTATGCCTTTTTTGAGTCTTTGGTTCTTTAGTTTGTTTGAACGGTTTTACCTCAACCAAATATTTATTATTGGCAATTTTAACATAAAAATCGGGAAAATATCTATGGCGTCTCCCGTCAACTGGAGAAATGTAAGGAATAATGATTTCTTCACTGCCCCATTCTAATATAGAAGGAGTAATATCACACCATTTCATGAATTTATATTCCCATGAGGAACGATATATGATATTTCTAGGATCACCTTTATACTTCCCAGGAAAGGAAGGTCGGTACTTGCCTGTATATCTCATAAATACATAGAGGTCACATAGTATTTAGGTATAATTTTGGCACGCAACTCAAAGATCCTAAGATATCCAATAAAACCGCCAGTTGCAGATGTTAGTGGAGCTGATGATGTAGAGTCTCCTACAGAATTTATCGACTATCTGTCATTGCGTAGATATCAGATTGACTATTCTGATAAAGCAACTTCATATTATGGGCAAAATCTTCCTGGCAATAATGTAAAAAAATCCTATGGTTCTGATACTAGAGTATATCTAGCACTACCTAATAGTATTGAAACTGCATATCAACCTCAGTATAGTCAGGTTGACTTAGGAGTTGGTGGTATTGCAGCTGCTGGACTAGTTGGCACTAGTGGTGGTCTTGATTCGATTGTAAATACGGTTACTGACTTTGCAGGAAGTGCTGGTAATGAATTTGTTTCTAGTGCTATTGCGGGTGCTGCAAACAACGTATCACAGATGTTGGGGTTAGCAGGCAATCTTGATGCAAACTCCTTACAAGCTCTTACTACAGGAAAGGTGTTTAACCCCTTCCAAGAGCAAATTTTTAAGAATATGCAGTTTAGAACTCATTCTTTCAATTTTAAATTATTTGCACGCAGTGCTGCAGAAGCAGCAGAAATTTATGATATCATTCAATGGATAAAAATTGGTGCCGTTCCAAAAATTGGTGCTGCTAACAGTAATGGTCTTGGCAAGGCAGATTTAAGTTCCTTTGAGTCACAACTTGTAGGATCAGATTCATTTAAAAAATCAACCAATGCTAGATTCTTTGAAGTTCCTGATAAATTTGAAATTTCATATAAAAGGATGCAACCTGATAAAGGTAGTGGAAGAAATGGATTATTTCTTCACCATAGAATAAAAGATTCTGTATGTGCTGGTATTAAAGTTAACTTTACTCCCGATGGTTCTTACAACGCTTTTAGATCATTCAAAAGTTCAGGAAATTTGGTAGATAGAAATGACTTTGGTCAAATTCATGTTCCTTCGGTGACTTTGGGTCTGCAGTTCATCGAAACTTCTATTATTACACTCGACGACGTTCTCGAAGGATTCTAAATGTCTTACTTCTCACAATTGCCCAATATCTACGTTGCTGAAGGTATTACATCTTCAGAAAATTTTAAGTATCGTTTAGTTAAAAATATATTTCGACGAGTTCTCGCAAGAGAAGACCTAGACAAATATATTACCGTATTTGAAACGTATTCCATTAGAGATGGTGATACTCCGTCTACTCTTGCTAATGAAGTTTGTGGTGATCCACTTAAAGACTGGGTAATTTTATTGATTAATAATATTACAGATTTTTATGAAAATTGGCCAAAAGACAGTAATGAACTTCAAAGGTTTGTTGCTGATAAGTACGATTCTGCAGATGGTCTTCATCACTGGGAAACTGCAGAAGTATTATACAATGGCATGGTATATGTAAAAGCAGGAATCGAGATTAATGAATCATATAGAACTATAATGCCTGATGGCGTTACATTGACAAAAGAGGAATCTATATACGCAGTATCAAATTATGAATATGAAGAATATACAAATGAGTTAAAACGAAATATATTACTCCCTAATTCTCAAATCGTCGATTTAATTGTTGAAGAATTTGATGATCTAGTTGAATATAAACAAAGTAGAGAATTGGATAATTCCAATAACAAAAAAACTACTTTGAGTATTTCACAACTATTCTTAAATAGAAAATCAACTGTATATGCAAGTTCTTCTCGAAATACATCTGTTGGTGTTGTGACATCATTTGATTTTGGCAGCACTACTGGTTCATCATCAGCAACCGAGGGTGTTATTGCAACAGTCGTCTCAGTTGATAATACTGCTACAACTACTACTGCTGCATCTTCTGGAGGTTCAGGCACAAGTACTGGTGGAGATGCTGTAACTCCAACACCAAGTCCTTCACCAGGTTACGGCGGTGGATACTGATCCTAACGAAGATTATATAACTATAGACATAACAAAAGACGGACTTGCACTTATGTACAGGTCCGTCTGTTTTCATTTGGAAAAATGGCCTGGTGGCGATTCTTATGAGCAACAAGGACTCATGTTAATGAAAGACAACTTATTTCGTCTTATGTTAGAGAGTCAATTTAGAAAACCCTAGAAGTCAAAAAATTGGCGGAGATTTTTTCTGCCGATTTAGGGAATCAAAAGTCGAATTTCGTTTTAACCTCCATCAACCTGGCATCCTACCAGTGCTCCACCGACAATGCCAAGAGGGATCGCCCAGAGGCGTCCTTCTTTACGAGATAGAGCAGCACCTGCTCCACCTCCAGCAATGCCACCTAGGATTGAACCTTCGATGCAAGAATTATCATCGGTATTGTGTCTCCTAGGAGCATCATCACGACGATAAACTTCACGATTACAAGGAACTTCTACTCGCTCTTTATATGAGGAAACATATCCAGGAGAATTAGATGTTCCAGGAATGTACTCTTCACGATATTCATTACGATAGCATTTGTTTTCCGAAGCATACCCTCTTTGAGATTGATATGCTTGACGGTTGCTTCGCTCACCAATACTCTCTGCACTAACAGGCAGAGCAGAGAGTAACATCATTGTAGCGAGTGCAAGTTTCATCACTCTTCCTCAGCAAGACGAGCAAACATTGACAAGGTAACCTCATCATCATCGACAGGAGAAGCAGCGACTGCTTTTGCTCGGAAGTTACTCACTTCAGTACCCCAATCAGGTTGATTGGATGCCATGATATCAGGGGAGTTGAAGTCAGCAGACACTTCCTCTTCATCCTCACGAATGGCAGGAGCAGATGCAGTCGAAGTCTTACCAAGCACCAGATTCATACGTGCTGTAAGTTGCTCATAGGATTTGAAGTTCTTAGGATCTTCAAACTCTGCAAGAGAGTATCCTTTATTCCAGATACCTTCCAGTTTATCATCATCGAAGTTGCCAAGAGTGCCAGGTGCAGCAAACTCGGACTTGTCATAGTTCCAGTAACCTTCGACCTTACGAATCTTCAGTTTGAAGTCAGCACCTTTCCAGAAGTTGAAAGGATCGATAGGTGATTCATCAGCAAATGCAGGTTGCATTGCTTCAGTCAGTTTGTCGAAGATTTTCTTACCAAATCGATAGAGGAAAACACGACCTTCGTTCTCAGGGTGAGCAGAATCGCTCACGACATAGATGTTAGAGTAGTAAGAGAGTTTACGTTTCTGAGCACGAGCGATCTCTTTATCGCTATCACGACCACTGTTCCACAGTTGGCGATTCATTTCACCGATAGGATCATCCTTACCAAGAGTGGTGAGTGAGTTCTCGATGTACCATTGTCCACCAGGACCTTTGAATGCGTGACTCCAGACCTTTGCCCATGGCATCTCTTCGCCATCAGGAGCAGGTAGAAATCGGATAACAGCATAACCATTGCCAGACTTATCCATCTCTGGTTTCCAGAAACGTTCGTCAGCAGAAGAACCAGCAGCAGGCTGATTCAGTTTGTCAATCTCTCGGGTGAGTTTTGCGAATGTATCGCCACCAGAGGACGCCTTCTTAAGAGAGGCAAAAGACATTTTAGTATTCTCCGTATTGAGTGTGTGTGTAGTTGGATTGTTTGCTACCCTATAAGGATAGCATAGTATTTAGTCAGCGTCAACCTCCCTCTGTGCCGCTTGTTCAAGTGTCTCTACCATCGCATCCATGCACTCAGCAAGGTCAAGATACCCAAACGCCTGTGACAAGGCATTGATGCGGGTTTTCATGTCTGCTGCCTCAGGATCTTCTGATGAAGCAAGACACAATCGACCATAGAATGTTTTCTGCTTATCGATAAGAACTTTACAGTCTTCTATATGACTTAATTTTTCTTTCGTATTCATCTTCCCTAGTTGGGAAGTCATAGATGCGACTTCTTGATATGTGTTAAAGATATCTTGTAGATTTTCTTGTACTTGTTCTGACTTAAAAAAACTCATAACTTAGTCCTTATAACTGTGAGTATTGTCTCTTTGTATTGTTGGCAATTGATATTTAAAAATGGTTTATATTTCACTACCCTATTTTTAATCTCTTTCCATATAGGATCACTTAATTTTTTATCAAACCGTTCAACATATCCTAGACAAGTTTCAAATACAACGAGAGTTTCTAATGATATCTCTCCAGAAAGATAATTCCTGATGAGTAATGGGTGGGAACCTTCTTCTACTTTAAAAATTTTATCGAACTTATCTTGATAAGGTGCTTCAAAATCTTCTAACAGAAGATGTACATCCTGTCTAAATTTATAAGAGAAAGATTCTTGATTTACTTTCCACTTCTCATAATTGCCATCACTAAATGATTTTATATACCCCTTAGGATTATCCATAAAATTAGCGACAAAGTAATGAAGCATTTTCTGCTCCTCATACTTCGTCGCTAATTTCTTAAAGAAGTAACGATCACGTCGCTCTTCAAAAGATTTTTCAGAGGCAGATACCTTGCCTCTATATTTTATATAATCGTAAGAGTCTTTAGTGAAGTGCATCTTTAATGCGAGATACATTTTGTACACTTCAAATCCTGTCACAGTGGCAATACTCCTTTCGATCTTTTCTTCATGTAGTTTAAACGTTCTGCTTCATGGCGTAAACGTTCTTTAAGTGGCTTGGAAATTAGTTTTGGAACAGTTTCTAATTCAATTTCGTTCTCTTGACAGTAAGTTACTACTGCTTCGACATACGTAATCAAACCGTTACTCATCTTTACTAGTCGCTCAATCTCTTGAGAGAATTTGGTAGCAGTTAAAAACTTGTCATCCGTTTTTTCTTTAGGCATGTTTTCCCCTAACAAATTCGTCAATATAGGACTTGAGTAATTGTAGATAGTCATCAAGATTGTACTTCTCAAATATTTGAATAGTTCCCTCTTCGGTTGCGATAAGTGTGACAATTTTCTTTACCTTTAAACCTGAACGTTCAAGGAACATTGCTGCATATGCAGTCTCTTGAACAAAATAGTTCTCGATGTATGATTCCTTTTTTTCTTTGGTTGAAGTTTTAAAATCGATTACTGCCAACTCACCATCAAATTCAGCGATACAGTCAACACGACCAGCCAAACCAAGATAATGGGAATATAAAAAAGTCTCTAAACAATGGATGTTATTGATCCTGTTTAGTGTAGACTTTGCTGACTGAAACATTCTAACAGATAATGGATTATTTTCCAAGTATTTGTCGATGTTTAGTTCTCCTTTGAAATAATCTTCTGCAAGTCCATGAAAAGCAGTGCCTCTCTGTGTTGCTCTAGCAGTAATGCGATTCGCCTCATTTTCACCAATTCTAGCTCTCCATTTCTGGAAGAACTGAGCGTTCTTAAACGATGTGATGGAGGTTACACTCGGATAATATTTATCTGCCCCAGGAATAGGGTAGAAACGAGTACCGTCTTGAGTCACAGGTTCAACCTCCACATGTTCATGGAGATCGACATCAATAAAATTAAAGGGCATTAGAAACCAAGATTATATTTTGAAAGGAGATAAGATTTAACTAGTCCTGAACGAACGATATCTTCGATGCTGAACTCAACGCAACTAAACTCCTGCATGCTCTGAAGAATCTTAATGAAGTCTGCAATACCAGACTTTTCATTTTCTTTCACAAGATCAGTTTGAGTGATGTCACCACACAACATAATCTTGGAATCTTTACCAATACGAGTAATCATAGAATCCAATTCATGGAAATTTAGATTCGAGAACTCATCGACAATAACAATAGCATTGTCAAGAGTAACTCCACGGATAAAAGAAGTAGACCAAAATGAGATAGTCTCTTGCGCTCGGAGATTATCATATAGCATGTCAAAGGAATTGTCATCAGGCATGCTGAACATATATCTTACCATATTTTTGTATGGAATTTGATACAGTGCTGACTTATCTTCATGGTCTCCAGGAAGGAAACCAATTTCACGAGTAGGTACGAGAGACCTTACAATGTATATCTTATCATACGGTGTGTACTCGTCAAGCACTTCTTTCAGAGCAAGATATAAAGTAATAAAGGTTTTACCTGTACCAGCAGCACCATGCAGAAGAATGTTCTGCCCTTCAGCATACTGCTCAAACACAGTCTCCTGATTAGGAGTAAGAGGATTGATCTCTATCATGTAAGAGTTATCAATCGGTTTCTTTCTTCTAATCTGTTTTGCGGTCATGTTAGAAACAGGATTACTAGTAGTATTCCTTTTACGTGCTCTTGGCATATCAAGTAAAGCGACTTAGGTTTGAGCGGGGATGTGCTGCTTGGACTTTGGACATTACTTCCTTAAATCCATCAGATTGTTTGGGGTTGCCGTAAGTTGTACCTGCAACACCAGCGTGCCAATCCTTATCCCAATCAGGGTTATCTTCACGCCATTGCTGGTACTCAGCAACGGTGCAGCGAAACTCTTGTTTTTCGCCAGTGACCTTATTTAGTACGTTGTATAAAGGCATTAGTCTATCCTCAAAGCAGGTTGAATACAGTTGCAATCGTCTAGTTGCTCAGGGCATCCACAATCACCCTCAGAGCACCACTCAAGCGCCTCAGAGATTACTGGGAACTGACAGATGAAATGCTGTTGAGCAGCAAGTGCAATCTCTTGGTGCTCCTTCTGGGTGCCATTGGCGGAACGCAGTTGGATATAATGGATCCAATTTCTGAGATTTCCCGTCATGTACATTTTTGTCCCTACGCATAATGGTAGCACATTTCTTGCACATTCCTTTGCAATACCATCTTCTAGCATATCCTTATACAATTTCATCCCTTCTTCAAAGTGATGTTGCATCAAGATTTCATACTTCTGTCTCTTGAAAGGATCGATATCATCAATACTATTCTGACGATTCTTAGTATCTTGACGACGAAGTTCTGGGATAGCAATTTTATCTGCCAACATAGAACTGTCAGCATACCGCTGAGAAAACTCTTGGAATGTGAAACTCCTATGACGTAACACCTGAGCTGCGATTGCTCTAGTGGTACTGATTTCAAGAGTCATAGATGCTTGCTCAAACACAGACCAATGTCCATGCTTGATACAATACTTTAGCAGTCCAGAAATTTTAGGGTTCTCCTGATTAGCAGGATTGCTCACACGAGCAATATATCCAATGGTCTTCTCTGCATCAGGAGTAACAGAGATCAAACATACTTTAGTCATTCTTATCGATAATAATGCGGGCAATCAAGTACAAACCAAATGACTTTAGATAACCGATAGCGGCAAGTCCAAAGATACTTGGCATCAACCAGTTCCATAATAGCATAAGAAACAGAGGTTTACCAAAGAAAGATATAAGTGCAACAATAACAGTCACTGCTTCTTGTTTATTTTTTTCTTTCTCTAGTTCCTCTACTCCTGCCTCTTCAACTTCCTCAACAGTTTTTTTGAAAGTGTATAGAGTCATTTTTTCTCCGATGGAGGGTTCCACATCCTAGGGTTGATTGTTCCAGAGGATTGTGACATGTTAATAAGATCGCTCCTATAGTTATCCCAGTAGTGGTCAAAGATATCAACCTTTTTATCGGCAGTCACTATATCAAACTTTGTAATACCATCTTGTAAATACTCTACAAGATATGCGGTATATGGAAGTGACTTATCTTTTGCACTGGTGGGATCACAATCTTTAGCAATAAACTTCAAGAACGACCTCCCCATTCAATAGATGGGTACGCTTCTGATACTACTGATTTGGTGATACGCTTATACTTTTCGCTCAACCTACCATCCTTTAGCAGGATTAATAGTTCTGCTTCTTCGGCACTAAGTCCTTCTAAAAGTTGAACAAACATTGATTCCCTCTTGAGGGAAGGTAGTTTAGCGCCTCCTTTAAAAAAGCGATACAGACCACGATACTCAGTTTCAAGTCGAGTATGGTCTGTACCTGGTGGTGCATCATTGGGAGTGTAAGGTACATCTCCTTCAGGCAATTCGCAAATAACACTATCATCAAAATTGATAATCATCAATTGGCGAAGTGCATTGCTGTTATGTTTACGGAGCAGAGAAACTTTTTCTTGCTTCGTTTTTGCATTGGAGACCTTTCTCAAAATCTCACTAATCAGCAACCGAGGGTTGCTGTTGTCCATACTACTTGGCATAATTAACTCCTTAAATTAGTCTTCGTCTTCTTCCTCAAATTCATGCCAGTATTGTGTGTCTGGTCTGAGGTAGATAAGTTCATCGTGAATCATATTACCATTTTCATCAAACATTTCTGGGTGTGTAACAGATTTAGCATAGGCAGCGTTTTCGATAAAATCTTCAACGTATCCCTTTGCCAACCAAGAAACAGAAATTCCTAAAATGAATGCTCCAATGACAACTAAAACAACTAGTGCAATTAACATGGTTTCCTCCCTTAAAACCTTTTACAATGATCTGGAAACCAACCTCCTATGTTTGAACTCTTTGATTATTTAGTCTTAAATTAGATTGTTTTCTCTGAGATATTTTACAGTTTCTGTGCAACCTCCCAGTCTCTGAGAGTCTAGTAAAACTTGAGGGAATGTACTACCAGCACCAAATTGAGAATAAAAGTCCTGTCGTGTGAAATCACGATTCAACTGCATCTCTGTAAAGGAAAGATTCTTTCCTTGAAGTACCTGCTTTACTTTGGTGCAGTACGGACAACCAGTTCTTGAATAAATTTTAAAATTCATAATACCTCTAGAATAAAAAAGGGACTCCTAAGAGTCCCATGGGTGTTCCGACTTTTGTAGAGACCGCACGAAAGGTCTCAACAGTATTTAGTCAATCAGAAGGAATACTTCACACCCAATTTAGCACCGTAGCCGCGGTCAAGATCTTCGTCGCCTGAACCTACGAAGGACACTTCACCATATGCACCCAGAGCATCGCTCAAGGACACACCAACACCTGCCTTACCAGAAGGAACGGTGTCGCTCTCGCCACCGTCAGGGGTGATTACAGTAGCGCCGCCCTGGACGTAGTATGAAGCACTCTCACCAAGAGCACCTTCGTAACCTACGTGCAGGTCTGTTCCAGCACCATTGTACTCGGATCCAGTCCAACCAGCATTGGTCTCGACGTTGACATAGGGTCCTGCGAAAGCAGCACCAGCAGAAGCAAACAGAGCAGCGGTTGCTGCAAATACAGTTTTGATCATTTGAAAAATTACCTTTAATTATGTGACTCGTGGAGTTGAACCCACGGATGAAAGAGAGATCGACTGTCTCTCGTTGTGATAAGTATAGCACCTTTGAGTGGTGCTGTCAACAAAGAGATGCGATTAATTGAGGCACCTTCATTTGTTGTAAACCGTAACAATGTACGGTTAGGTATTTATACAGTTTTAATTGTTAGACTTTGAGCGTTTCTCTTTGAGTCTTCGGTCTTCTAGTTCTTGTCTTGCTTTAATCAGAGATTCTGCTGTCTGTAATCGTGATTCATAAAAACTATCAGGATCAATTTGGACATCAATAATATCCTCTGGATTGACGATAGCATCAAACTCCAAATCAGCATCTCCTAGAATCTGTTTCAATTCTTCAGGTAGATTTTCGTTTTTAATTTTAGGTAACTTCATAATACTCGTAACCTATAGCGTCTCTTGTTGTCCAAATTAAATTACCAGCGCCCGATTGAAGGAGGTCGGTTGATCTTGCAATAATATTTGCGTCATCTAGAGCACCAGCAATTTGTGTGATATTAGTAATTCTAACATACGCATTACAATCATCACCATCTGAATCTCGATAGCAAATTTTCTTTCCGTTGTCCTTAATAACAAAATCACCATCATTTCCAAATAACGACATCGGATGAGTCTTACCAGCTTCCATAGTAATTGTACTTTGAACAGAACCATCACTATCATTATGTTGTGTAAACCTAAGACCTTCATGATTTGGAGGGAATCCTCCCCAGCTTACAGAATCCATCGCCTTACCATAAGTATTTGGATTGTCATCATATTCAAATAAGAATACGACTCTAGCAAAACCATCACCTGTAGTTACGATATTGCCATTATTATCAAACGTTGCTTTAACAACACCTGGTGTTGTTGCAGCAGGTCGTATTGTCCAAGCAATACCACCAGGATTGTCATTCCAATTGTCAGCATTATCAGTGTTAACAACTGTACATGTTATGGTGTGAGCTCCAGAAGACAAGTTGTTGAGGGCATATGTGTTAGATGTAGGAACATATGGGGATGTAATAATTCGAGTCCCATCTAAATCCCATGTACCATCGTCATCAACACCGTATTCTAGCACATAATTTCCTGTATAGGGAACATTAATATTCCATGTTGCTGTATGAACCTGGTCAATTAGCATTTCGCTGTTTGATGGAAAGACTGCATAGGTCTCCATAAAGGTCCCCCAACTACCGCCAGCATCAGGACCAGATCTTACCCAAGGAATATCATTCCCTTGCACACAACCTCCACCTCTACAAATTTTAATGTACCAACCACCAGGATTTCTTGACCAATCATATGCAAGACCATACGGTTTACCTTCAGCATCAACAAATCCTGCCGCAGAGTTAGTACACCTAACAGTTAAACTTAAATTTCTATTTCCAATTAAATTTCTTGTAGCAGTATATGGAGTGCTCAACGGACCTGCAGAAAAAATTCCTCCAGAAACATCCATGAACGGTGTCTGCTCATCATTAATAAAGATTTGCATATTATCATCACAACCAACTTCAAATGTATAGTCATCAGTATGTGCAATAGGAATTGTATAGGTAACTGATTGCTCGTCAAGTGGGAGTGTGCAGACTGCAGGGTTCACCCAAACAGCATACTTATTCCCATCTTCACTCCAAAAACCAACGTTAGAAATAGTACTAATTGCTGCTACATCTTTGATCTTTAATTGTGCATTACAATCATCACCATCGCTGTCAAAAAAGCAAAGTTCATCATCTCCTTTGTTTTCAAATCCGCCATATCCAGTACCACCACTAATAATACCCGAATATACTTGACCAGCTTCAACAGATATCCAAGTACTATCATTACCTTCTTCCTCACCACCTGTTTGAACAAAAGTATACCCACCAATACGGAAAGAACTTAAAGCGGTTCCAGCAGTGCTTGGATTGTCATCCCATTCAAAATCTAATCTAACTCTACCAGAACCAGTACCATCCACTACTAAGTCGCTACCACTCCATCTAGCACTAATTGTTGACGTTGATACTACTGCTTCTAGATTAGAGGTGACAGGAAAAGTTACGGGTTTAGATCTTTCTGTTCTTTGATAAGTAGCAAGTTCTCCATTAGCACGAAAAAATTGTACTGTTCTAATATTGATATCCGTATCAAACGGTGAACAAGTTTCTGGTGTTAGGTTGGGAATAAATAAATCTTCATCCAATCTTAAATTGGCTACTGAGGAAGAAGCCCATGGGTAACAAACGCCATAAGGATCTAAACATCTAGCAAAATCGTCCCATGCATCTGGAGGATTAATCCAATCGTCTATACAATCATAGTATGTTCCATCATCACGAACCTTACATTTTCTACTTCTTAGAATAGGTTCACCAAGATAATAGTTGTAATCATCTGCATTTGGGTCATCAAAAACTATTACTCTCTCATCAACTACAGAGGTAGCAGATCTCTGTAAATTGCCCAAGTCTAATTCACTAATCCCATCATCACAAATAGGACCAAAATATCCTTCGGGATAATAATACGCCATTAAAAAAGAGGGTTGTTACACCCTCTATTTATTTTAATTACCGAACCTCTCCAATAATCCAAGACCTCATGCCATGTGGAGTATCAGCAATTAAGTTCTGAGTTAGTTCTGCTACATCTGGTGGCACAACTAAACAGAATCCAATACCACAGTTGAATACATTACGCATCTCTTCCTCAGCAATATCTCCTGCCTTCTGAAGTTTATTGAAGAGTTCTGGTCGTTCCCAAGCAGACCAATCAACATCAACTGTAAGACCTGCTGGAAGGCACCTAGGAAGGTTCTCAGGGATACCACCACCAGTAATGTGTGCCATGCCTAGGATAGGAACTTCATCCAACAGGTGTTGAATCAAACCAGCATAGATGGTAGTTGGTATTAGCAACTCAGGCATCTCCTTATAGAAAATATAATTTCTCCACAGCATATCATTGACAAGAGTGTATCCATTACTATGAAGACCACTACTCTCAATACCTATGACTACATCACCTGCTCTAATATTCTGACCATCAACAATATCATTCTTCTCTACAACACCAGTACAGAAACCAGCAAGGTCATAATCATGTGCTCTAAAATGCTCGGCAGTTTCTCCACCCAGGAGATCCATTCCAGAAAGACCACACCCAGTAACAACTCCATACACAATGTCACTGACATTAGCATCTATTGATTTGGTTGAGATATAGTCTAGAAAATATAATGGTTTAGCGCCAGAACATATAACATCATTGACACACATAGCAACGAGATCCTGACCAATAGTGGTGTAATCAAAAGCAATCCTACAGATATTAATTTTAGTTCCGACACCATCAGCACCAGATACAAGTACGGGTTGTTCATATCCTGGTGGGACATGAATCATTCCATTGAATCCACCAATCCTAGGTGCCATTACCTTAAGATACTCTACAAAGGAACGACCCTTTTGAATGTCAACGCCAGAAGTTTTGTAATCCATCAGTTCTCCATCTCTGAAATTGTGTTGTCAAGGGTATCAAGAAGACTATCAAAAGAATTTATACTTTCAACATCACTAATCAACTTAGCAATCTGTGTACAAACAATAGGACGCTCTTGTCTAGCAGCATATGCTAGGGCATTACGTAATGATGCTGTTGCTTCATCAAGTGATTCTTGAACAGAATTAGATAGTGCCATTAGTCTCTTCCTAAGCGAATGTATAATGTAATGAGTGATTGTGAGATTAGATCACAAGAATATGTGAATCCAATTTGGTCTTCTTTGTCCCAGTGTTCTCTTTGACTTTTAAGAAGTGTGGAAAACTCCTTAATTTTAGACCTCATCTCTTCTTTTGTCAACTTATCCAATGATTTCTCCTTTAGCAATTTGTTCACGACGTTTTAGTTTCCATACGATGTAATCCATTGTAGGGATACACATAGGATTCCAACCAACAAAGGATGTTGATTCTCCACTTGGTATCTTCCAACAGGGAGCATCATCATTGTCAAGGTCTAATGATTTACGATACTCATCTTCACCAAGAAGAACAACTGCTCTCTCAGCAGCATTCAAACTTCTAAAGCAATCGAAACCAAGTTTTCTAATCTCATCAGGTAT
>Ga0233438_10000445_pt1 | contig 53200 bp, 50 predicted proteins | sample SI_123_September_FD_182720 | JGI IMG/M metagenome (GOLD analysis project Ga0233438, IMG submission 182720) | Seawater microbial communities from Saanich Inlet, British Columbia, Canada - SI_123_September2016_10_MG | ecosystem: Environmental > Aquatic > Marine > Inlet | place: Canada: British...
TAATTCCTGCTTTTGCTCAAGTTAGCTTACGTGTTCCAGTTCAGCAAGCACGCCAGATCGACCATTCACAATTTTTATTGGGTTGTCGGTTGCCCTCTGACACCATCTCTGAGTTTCTTAGTGTGCGCTTTGAAAGAATACCTGAAAATATTGTGGTCAATGAAATTACACCAAGTCAAGTACGTTATTTTATAAATTGATGGTACAGCTAGCAGTTACAGGTAATATGGGATGTGGTAAAACTACAATTTGTGAGATGTTGATTTCACAAGACATCCCTGTTTATTTTTCTGACAACCGTGCCAAAGAATTGATGAGCCAAGACCAATCCTTGATTCAACTCATACAGAAACGTTTTGGCAAGGAGTCTTACCACAGTGGTTCCCTTAACCGAAAATGGCTTGCTGAACGAGTTTTTAAGAGCCTCAATGCTTTGAACGATCTAAACAATTTGGTTCATCCTGTCGTTCATCTAGATTACATAGAATGGGTAAATCAACAAGCGCAAGATGTTGTTGCTTACGAGTCTGCAATTGTATTGGAGCATGGAAATAAAGATAAATTCGATGTTGTAATTCACGTGAGTTGTCCAGAAAGGCTTCGTATTGAGCGTATACAACAACGAGATGGTTTGACGCTTGAAGAGATTCAATCAAGGACACGTTTTCAGTGGCCAGACGAAAAGAAAGGCAAACATGCCGACTATGTCATTGAAAATATCAACCTCTCGGAAACTGAACAACAAGTCAAGACCGTTTTGTCATTGATCCGCAAACAGTTCCTGATAGATTAATTAAATTTGGGTATGCAACGGGGACTCTTTACTTTATTAATTTCATTGATGACACTTTCTCTGCTTGGAATTATTCTAATCCAACGTTCATGGATCAACAAAAATGAAAGCAATTTTGAAAGACAGTTTGGATTGAGTGTAAGTGCCGCTATTTCCGAAGTTTCATCGCAGATTAAAGAAAGAGAATTACTTGACTATTTATCTGTGTACCAAAAAATGATTGACAGTATTGGCTCCCCAAAATATTCAGAGCTGACAGAGGTTTTTGAATATATCGATCGAAGTCCCAACTCCGATATTTCTTACTTGTACCAACAAGGAATCATAGAAGATAACTATGATATTTCGCTCCAAACATTTGATTCTTTAAGTAACGATTCTGCTCCCATCCTCGATTATCGCAGGATTAAGTCACTGACCATTATTGATGAGAGTTTTGAAAATGAGGTTCAAAACATGAGTTCTGCCGAACGACTACAGCGTATTGAAAGGATGTCAACGATGGATAAAGCTCGTTATGAAACGATTTTCATGGACTTTGCACAAACAAAGCCAATCCAAATGCGGATAAACAACCTAGAGTTGGAACTCCTCCTAAGGCAAGAGCTTCTTCTTCGAGAAATCAAAATCCCCTTTGAATTTCGTGTTTTTGATGGGAATCAAGTTACGGATGTCGGTTCTGAAAACTATTTGTCTGTCCTCAACGAAAGTCAGTTTAAGACTCCTTTGTTTATTCGTGATAACGAAACACACCGCTACGAGTTGCGGTTGGCATTTCCCAATTTAGATCGATTTATTGAAGAATCTGTTTATAATACGCTTTTGCTGTCGCTGCTGTTTACCTTTATTATTATTATTGTTTTTACGACATCTCTTTATCAGATTATTAAGCAAAAAAAGATTTCAGATATCAAATCAGATTTTATCAATAATATGACACATGAGTTTAAAACACCAATTGCGACAATTCATTTGGCTCTAGATGCACTGAAAAATAAAGATGTTTTTAAAGACTCAAAAAAATCGTTTGGCTATCTCGATATGATAAGAGAAGAAAACAAACGGTTGCATACACACGTTGAAAATGTCCTCCAAATTTCTCAACTGGAAAAACAAGAATTAGACTTAGCCAAAGAAAGTATAGACCCGCACAAAACCATACAAAATGCCCTTGATCACGTACGCTTGATCATTGAAAATCGTGGTGGAAAGCTCAGTCAGCGTTTTACCTCAAAATCCATCCAATTGTTGATTTCGCCAATCCACATGACAAATGTGTGGGTAAACCTCTTAGACAATGCGATTAAATACTCAAATGAACAACTTATCGTTGATGTAGAAACTATTGTTGATGACAAGGGATTTCTTGTTAAAATTAAAGACAAAGGGATAGGGATGAGCGCAACTGTTCGCAAGCGAATATTTGATAAATTTTACAGAGAATCATCTGGAAATGTTCATAATGTGAAGGGTCATGGTTTGGGGCTGGCATATGTCAAGCAAATTGTAAATATGCATTCTGGCATGATTTCTGTTTTAAGTACTCCGAACCAAGGAAGTACATTTACCGTATTTTTACCTTTCAATAAGTAAGTCAAATGATTTCGAAGAATAAACAAATCTTATTGGTCGAAGATGATGCCAACTTCGGGACAGTACTAAGAGATTATCTTCAATTGAATGGCTATAAAGTTGTGCTAGCCAGAAATGGGCTTGAGGGTTTTGAAAAATTTAAAAAAAATCAATTTGACATCTGCATTTTAGATGTGATGATGCCTTACAAAGATGGTTTTACCCTTGCCAAAGAAATTCGATCAAAAGACAAAACCATACCTATTGTTTTTTTGACTGCAAAGTCCATGAAAGAGGATGTGTTGAAGGGATACAAAATAGGGGCTGATGACTATTTGACAAAGCCTTTTGACGCAGAGATTCTTTTGAAGAAATTGGAAGTCCTGATTCAACGTATTCAAAAAATTGTACAAAAATCCAAACCCAAATCTCGAATCGTGATTGGAGACTTTATTTTTAATCCTCGTCTGCGAACGTTGACATACAAAAAGAACTCATCGACAAACCTTTCACCGAAAGAAAATCAACTACTACTGATGTTGGTTGAGACCCAAAACGACTTGCTGTCTCGCAACAATGCACTCGAAGAAATTTGGAATGACGATAATTACTTTACATCTAGGAGCATGGATGTGTACATCGCCAAGTTGCGTAAGTATCTCCGCGAAGATGCCTCTGTTGAAATTGCAAATATTCACGGAGAGGGGTTCCGACTAATTACGAGCTAGGAACGCGGGTGAAATTTTTCAAGCGTTTGTTGTAAATGCTTTCTGCTCATATGCAAATACCTCTCAGTCGTTGTGATGCTAATATGACCCAACATCTGTTGCACAGAACTTATATCGGCACCATTTTCAACGAGATGTGTCGCAAATGAATGCCGTAAACTATGCGGGCTAATGGTTTTTTCTACCCCAGCATTTTCTGCCCCTTTTCTCACGATAATAAAAATCATATTTCGCGTGAGTTTTGCCCCTCTGTTGTTTAAAAATAAGATGTCACTGAATCCTTTTTTTCCTTCGGATCGAATTGTTAAATAACGCCGAATTGATTCTTGACCTATCCGTCCAATGGGGACAAATCGCTCTTTGTTGCCCTTGCCAACTACTTTGATCAAACCCTCGTCAAAAAATAAATCTGAACATCGAAGGTTAACGAGCTCACTGACTCGCAACCCGCAGGAGTACAGCATTTCGAGTATGGCAGTATTTCTGATGTCTATTGGTCGATCTGCAGCAAAGCTACTGAGAAGATTTTCGACTTCTGACATGGATAAGGTAACTGGTAGGACAGACCCGATCTTAGGCGGTTCAACTAAAGTGACGGGATTGCTGCTCCGCAAACCCTCAACCATAAGAAAATCAAAAAATGTACGAAGACCGGAAAGCAATCGAGATTGGGATGACGGTTTCACTTCTTTGGCAGCATCATAAATGAATTTCAGCAAATCGGAAGACGAAACTTTGGTCGGACCAATTGCGATATTGCTAGTCTCAAAATAGGCAACTAGTTTTTGCACGTCATACACATAGTTGACCACCGTGTTTTCAGAGAGTCCACGTTCGAGAAGTAAGTATGATTTAAAAGCTTGAATACCTTCACTCCAATTCATATTCGAAGATACATTTTATTTACAACGGCTTTATGTCTATTTTTGCAACAGCATGAATATAGCAATTCTTAATGGTCCAAACCTAAACCTATTGGGAAAACGGGAACCTGACGTCTATGGAAACAAAGATTTTGATCAATATTTCGGTCAATTACAATCCTTATTTCCAGAAATCAATTTGACTTACTATCAGTCCAATGTGGAGGGGGAGCTCATCAATGAGCTTCAGCGCGTGGGCTTTGACGTTGATGGTATTATTTTAAATGCTGCGGCATACACCCACACTTCAGTTGGTATTGGAGATGCGATCAAAGCAATATCAGCACCAGTTATTGAGGTGCATATTTCGAATACTTTTTCTCGAGAGGAATTTCGCCATACTTCCTTTGTAACGCCAAACGCAAAAGGGTTAATCCTCGGATTCGGATTGGACGTTTATCGCTTGGCGATTGAAAGCTTTTTGCCGAAATCTTAAATCGGACGGTGCCGGTTTGTAGAGCTAAGAGTTTTGTGTACCAACCAATCCGAAAGCTTATCGGGAAAATAATAAGCCATTAGTTCAAATACAAACTTCCCTTTGTGGACGATATATCGCGTCTTTGGCCTCTTAGTGACCAAACACTTGGCAATCAGTTTGGATACTTTTTCTACAGGAAGGGCATTGCGTTCGGCGTTCTCTATGATTTTATCGGCTTTTTGAAGGACTTCATAGTAATCAGAATCTTTAAACTCATCCATTTTGTTCAGATTCTTCTTCCAAATTTCGGTTTTGATGGGGCCAGGTTCTATTGCGATCACTTTGATGCCGTATTGCCTTAGCTCTCTGCGATAAATATCCGTCATACTTTCCAAAGCATGTTTTGATATACTGTATGCACCGTTAAAAGGTGAATTAAAAAGTCCTGAAACAGAACTGATATTGATGATGCGCCCAGGTGGTTTGCTCGAATTGAGCTTGGCTCCAAGTAGGGGGAGAAAAAGATTGGTAATTCTTCTTATGGATTTTACGTTGACATCGAGCTGCTTTTCAAATTGCTCCTCTGAGAGATGCTCCAGCGGTCCTGGAACTGCAATGCCGACATTGTTAATTAACCCCGCTAAAGTTTCACATTGTTCAAAAACAACCTTTGAAGCTTTGACAACTTCATCATGGTTTTGCACATCGAACTGCAGTGGCGTAAATCGATCTGGATAAATTTTTGAAAGCTTTTCTGCATCAGCTTGTTTTCTGACACTCCCAAAAATATGATACCCTTTTGCGTGTAAAATATCGAGGGAAGCCCTACCGATACCTGATGAAACTCCTGTGATAACGACATTTTTTGTCATGATTTTTGATTTTTTCAGGATGAAACGATACACTAAATGTAGGAAACGAAAGTAGGATTCACTTTATCCTGAACAGCTTTAAATGATACTGAAAGCGTTATGACCTAAATATGGATCACTTCGTCATAAGCAGCAGCAACTGCCTCCATTACCGCTTCACTCATGGTGGGGTGGGGGTGAACTGCTTTTAAGATTTCATGACCAGTGGTTTCGAGCTTTCGCCCAACGACGGCTTCTGCAATCATATCGGTAACTCCAGCCCCAATCATGTGACAACCTAGCCATTCTCCGTATTTGGCATCAAAAATAACTTTCACAAAACCATCTGTATGACCTCCGGCCTGTGCTTTTCCAGATGCCGTAAAAGGAAATTTACCAACTTTAATCTCAAATCCCTTTTCTTTGGCTTGCTCCTCTGTATATCCGACTGAAGCGACTTCTGGGAAACAGTAGGTACAGCCTGGAACATTGTTGTAATCGATAGGTTCCACATGTTGACCTGCAATTTTTTCAACACACAAAATCCCTTCTGCAGAGGCAACATGAGCCAGTGCCTGACCAGAAGTTACATCACCAATGGCGTAATAGCCAGGGAGGTTGGTTTGATAGAAATCGTTAACGATGATTTTATCTCGATCCGTAGCAATACCGAGCTCTTCCAGACCAATATTTTCTATGTTTGTTTTGATTCCAACAGCAGACAAAACAATATCCGCGCTTAGCACTTCCTCTCCTTTGTCAGTTTTTACGGTTGCTTTAACCCCTTTGCCACTGGTGTCGACTTTGGTGACTTCTGCACTCGTCATTACTTTGATTCCGCTTTTTGTGAAACTTCGCTCCATTTGTTTTGAAATTTCTTCATCCTCCACTGGGACAATTCGCGGCATATATTCGACAATAGTCACATCCGTTCCCATTGCGTTGTAGAAGTATGCAAATTCGACGCCGATTGCACCTGAACCTACAACAATCAATTTTTTTGGTTGCTTGGGCAGTGTCATTGCTTCTCGATAGCCAATGACTTTCTTCCCATCTTGTGGAAGACTGGGAAGTTCTCTAGCACGCGCTCCAGTTGCAATGATGACATGGTCGGCTTCGTATACTGTTTCGGTTCCACCTTCACTGGCAACAGCTACTTTTTTACCAGCTTTGAGTGTGCCGAAGCCCATGATGACTTCAATTTTGTTTTTCTTCATCAAAAACTGAACGCCTTTGCTCATCGTTCCAGCAACATTTCGACTTCGGTTGACAACCGCATCGAAATCTTTATCGTAGTTTTCTATGGTCAATCCATAGTCATCTGCATGTTTAAGATATTCAAAGACCTGAGCGGACTTTAGAAGTGCTTTTGTGGGAATGCATCCCCAGTTTAGACAAACACCGCCTAAGCTTTCCTTCTCAATAATGGCGGTTTTAAAGCCCAATTGAGATGCGCGAATTGCTGTTACATACCCTCCAGGACCACTTCCTAAAACAATAACGTCAAACTTACTCATGTCAGAATTTTATTTGGCGAAAATACGAAACGAAATACTAACTTAATAGCGAAAAATGGGATTCCTATGATTTGAAATCCAAGCTTGCTGAGTTTACACAATATCTTCTTTGAGATGGGGTAGGACCATCGGGAAACACATGCCCGAGATGACCCCCACAATTGCCGCATAAAATTTCAACACGGATCATCCCGTGAGAATGGTCGGGCTCATAGCGTGTTTTGCCATCAATCGCTTCCGAAAAGCTTGGCCATCCACAATTGCTTTCAAACTTGTTACCACTGGCAAAAAGAGGTTCTTTACAAGCTTTACATAGATAGGTGCCATCTTCAAAATGCAAGTTATATAGACCTGAATGTGGATATTCCGTTCCTTTTTCTCTCAGGATGCGATACGACTCTTCATTGAGTTGTTCTTTCCAGTCTTGCTCCGATTTGTGAAAAGGATATTTACTCATCGTCTAATGCAAATGATAAGGCAACAGAATTGATACAATGCCTTTGCCCTGTGGTTTGTCGAGGACCGTCATTGAACATGTGCCCCAAATGACCGCCGCAACTTGAGCAAATCAACTCAATTCTAGTAAATCCGAGTTTGTTGTCTTTTCGATAGGAAACGGCGCCTTCTACTGCTCTGTCAAATGCAGGCCAGCCACTTCCTGAATCGTACTTATTGTCGGATGCATATAGCGGCGCATCACAACCTGCGCATTTGTAAAGACCTTGCTCATAATGGTTGTTATACAGTCCAGAAAAGGGTCTTTCGGTACCCGCTTCGCGCAGTACATAATAGGTGTTGTCTTCTAGTTGTGCTTTCCATTCTACATCTGTCTTTTGGCAAGACAAGTCTTGCGCTGGCGCATTGAAAGTCTTTGGGTTTTGACTATAAACAGAACAGCAAATACAGGTGAAAATAAATAGGATTGATTTCATGGGTGTTGATTTATAAATTGAACAATATGTTGTACCGTTTTAGAATCCCTTAGAATCCGATGATGTCCAAGTCCTGATGTCAATAATAGTTCAGAGTTGTTCGCAATTCTGTGAAGGTCTTTGCTGTAAGCAAAAGGGGTCTCTTTATCGTCTTTGTCATGGACAATTAGCAGCGGTATCTCTAGGTTTTCTAAACTCATACTTGATGAGTAGCTTTCAAGGTTCATGCCAAATTGTTTTCCCACAGTTTGTATCATTCGTTCGGTGATCGTATCAGAAAATTGAAGTTGTTCAGAAAACCGATAAAACACATTTTGAATTTTATCTCCGCTACCAATAATTGTTGCTGATCTCATCGGAATGCCATCTCGCAGAGCGCAAAGCAGTGCCATACTCCCCATAGAGTGAGCAATTGCATGGTCAAAAGGACCATATTTTGCATGGACTTCTTTGATGCAAGCGACAAGTTCAACGATATTTGTTTTATTCCCCAAGGATTGACCATGGGCGGGCATATCAAAAGTAACAATTTCAGCATTTGATTTCCACAGTTCGTCGGCAAAGGCAAAGAGTTGAGTTCCTCGACCACTCCAACCATGCAGCAACAAGACCTTGGCTCCTTTACCAGCTAATCTATATACCTGAATTTCTTTATCAATTTTTGGAATATAGCAACTGGTTTTTAATGCACGCTCATGCATACCCTTTTCACGAATAGGTCTTTTAAAACGCTGGGGTCGAAAAAATAGATATAAAGCCAACTGAGTAGCAAGAGAAGTTGATAGTTGTTGTGAAAGCCAAACTGCGAAACGAATCCATGTGGGAATCCGCAATACAGGGCTTGCATTCTTCATATTTTCCATAGCCAAAGCAAATAAAGTTAATCAATTTGAAAAAACAAACATATTATTTTCACTATTTTGGTCAACTAAATCCAATTATGGGGCATTTACAAAAAGGAAGTAAAAAACTCATTCGTGCTTGGGCCTCTTACGATTGGGCAAATTCTGTTTACTTTTTGGTGATCACTTCCACCATATTCCCCATTTATTATGGTGCCTTATTTGGCGATAACCTTTACATTGACGTGTTTGGGCAGTCTCTAAAAAATACTGCTTTGATAAGTTATACAACTGCAGCTGCCTTCGCTGTTGTTGCGGTTTTGTCTCCTATTTTATCTGGAATTGCTGATTATATAGGAAACAAGAAGTCTTTTATGCAATTTTACACTTATGTTGGAGCTCTGGCCTGTGTTGGCTTATACTGGTTCAATCTTGATAATATTTATTTTGGGTTGCTTTGTTATTTTTTCGCCTCTGTGGGTGCATGGCTTAGTTGGGTTTTTTATAACTCCTATCTTCCGGATGTTGCCCATCCCAAACAAATGGACAAAGCGAGTGCGTTGGGCTATTCTTTGGGTTATGTGGGCAGTGTGTTGTTGTTGCTCGTCAATTTGAGCATGGTTCTCAACCCCAGCATGTACGGAATTGAAGGTAGTTCAACTGAAGCGTCGATTAAGGCCATGCAATATTCCTTTGTCTGCGTCGGGGTGTGGTGGATACTTTTTAGTCAAATCGCCTTTCGATTTTTGCCTAATGACAATAAATCCAATGCATTGACAAAAAATATCATTTTTAATGGATACCGAGAGCTTCGTTCCGTTTGGAAAAGTTTTTCAAATCATCCAATTTTAAAAAGTTATATCGGTGCTTTTTTTGTATTCAGTATGGCAGTGCAGACGGTGATGCTGATTGCTGCTTATTTTGGGGAGCAAGAGGTCACTTGGGGAAGTATGAGTGAAAAACAAACGGGTCTGATCGTCAGTATTATGATTATCCAACTGATTGCGATTGTCGGGGCCATACTAACGGCTCGTTTTTCAGAAAAATTTGGCAACCTTCCAGTACTGATCGCCCTAAACTTTATTTGGGTTATTCTCTGTTTGTATGCTTTTTTTGTTAGGACCCCAATACAATTTTATATTACAGCAGGTTTTGTAGGCTTGTCTATGGGCGGGATACAATCCTTGGCCCGATCAACATATTCCAAATACATGCCTAAAACGGATGATACGGCGTCATTTTTCAGTTTTTACAGCACCTCTCAAATGACAGGAATTGTTTTAGGAATGTTACTCTTTGGGACAATTGATCAAGTCACCGGGTCGATGCGCAATTCAATTTTATTTTTTCTTTCGTTTTTCTTGATTGGTGCCTTTCTTTTGATACGTCTTCACCGAAAGTCAGCGGTCTGAAAATATATATTTTTCCCCACCAAGCCAGGTTGATATTTCTACACGTTTGGGGCTACCTTTATAGACAACATCTGCCGTTCCATCGACCATCGCTTTTAATTTCTGAGAACAATTGATATTTGCTTGTCCAGATCCAGTGAGACGTAAAAATGAGTTTTCGGTTTTCAGCTCCTCTTAGTGAAGATGACCTGAGCCAATGATTTTCCCCTTTATGGTCTTACAGCTCCCATTTAGGTAAATATGCCCAGAACCAGTGATATGCACGGAAACCACTTGGCTTTTTATAGGGAATTGTATTTCTCCAGAGCCGATGAGTTCAAGCAGCAGATGTTTTGAAAATAAAGAGTTTGAACCTGAAATCTTACCCGAACCGATAACATATATTTCCGATAACTCTTTTGCTGTCACAGTAATATGTATTGGATCCTCTGTTTTTCTGTGAAGTCTCTTGTTGTTAGATGTTCTCAAAACGAGTTTGTTGCTGTTGACTTCAAATTAGACATAAGGAAGTAAATTAGATTCCCGTACGATTGAGATGTTGTGACGATTTCCTTTATTCAGTGTGATTTCAAAAGGACCTAAAACTTCAATCGTATCAAATTTTGGTACTTCTTGGTAAATAGAGTCTAGGATTTCATTTCCAGAAATTGTGTCTTGCCATTGATAAAAAGAAATGGAAACTGTAAAAAGTAATGTAATTAATATATATTTCATGATGTTAAGATTTGGTTTTGTTAATTTATTAAATATTTAAATAATTCCAAGTGGTGGCATGGATATTGAATAATTAAATTTAGATATTAAAAACACAAGACGTCTGATAAGGTCAGCCATAGATTACTGACAAATGAGGTGTATTTTTCATTAAAGTGCGACAAAATGACATAGCCCATGGGAAAAACAAAACTAATCTCACTTGAAGACCTATCGCTTGAGGAATTGGAAGTTGATGCGGATTTAATTCCGTTAATGACAACTGATGACGAGGAGGCAATTTCAAAAGAACCCGTTCCAGAAGAAATTCCAATTTTACCCTTGCGAAACACGGTATTGTTTCCTGGGGTTGTCATTCCAATAACCGCCTCTCGTGATAAGTCGATTCAATTAATTCGTGATGCCAATACATCTAATAAATTAATTGGAGTTGTTGCACAGCTCGATTCATCGGTGCAACTTCCTGATCAAAACGATCTTCACAAGGTTGGCACACTTGCTCGTATTCTTCGAGTTTTACAAATGCCAGATGGGAATACCACAATCATTTTACAAGGGAAAAAACGTTTTCAGATTGAAAGTTTTTTGGAGTCAACAACTTATCTGAAAGCTACAGTTTCAGAACTGCCAGATGAGCGACCTGTTCAAGGAGATAAAGAATTCACTGCTGTTATTGACTCGATTAAGGATTTATCCTTACAAATCATAGCTGACAGTCCTAATATTCCATCGGAGGCATCTTTTGCAATCAATAATATTAAAAGTGATTCATTTTTGGTCAATTTTGTTTCTTCCAATATGAGTATGGCAACCACTGACAAACAAGAGATTCTCCAAAGCAATAATCTACATAGTCGTGCACTACTTTGTCTAAAACATATGGATGTGGAGTTTCAAAAGCTATCCTTAAAAAATGAAGTGCAGTCCAAAGTTCGTAATGATTTAGATCAGCAACAGCGTGAATACTTTCTTCATCAGCAAATGAAAACCATTCAAGAAGAATTGGGTGGTGCCTCATCCCATCAGGATGTTTCTGACATGAAAACACGCTCTCTGAAAAAGAAATGGCGTAAAAATGTAAAAACCCATTTTGTTAAAGAGTTGGCAAAGCTTGAACGGATGAACTCACAAGTTGCTGAATATGGCGTACAACGAAACTATTTAGAATTGTTACTCGATTTGCCATGGGAGGAATTTTCGAAAGATAAATTTGATTTAAAGCGCGCTCAGCGTATTCTCGACCGTGATCATTTTGGTTTAGAAGAAGTCAAAAAGCGAATCATTGAGTTTTTAGCAGTTTTAAAACTTCGAAGCGACATGAAGTCTCCCATTTTATGTTTGACTGGTCCACCAGGAGTTGGAAAAACATCTTTAGGTAAATCAATTGCCGAAGCTCTTGGCAGAGAATATGTACGCATTTCCCTGGGGGGTATGCGAGATGAAGCGGAAATCCGAGGTCACCGAAAAACCTACATTGGCGCAATGCCAGGGAGAATTTTGCAAAACATCAAAAAGGCAGGCACATCAAACCCCGTTTTTGTTCTTGATGAGATTGATAAACTTTCGTCTGGAGCTAGTGGCGACCCATCATCGGCTTTACTTGAAGTGCTCGATCCAGAGCAAAACAGTGAATTTTATGACAACTTTTTGGAGTTGGGTTACGATCTTTCAAAAGTGTTGTTTATCGCGACTTCAAACACATTGTCTACAATACAACCAGCTTTATTAGATCGAATGGAAATCATCCGTATGAGTGGATATACCCTCGAGGAAAAAGCTTGTATTGGAAACAAATACCTTGTACCCAAACAAATCAAGGAACACGGATTGACTAAAAAAGACATTAAAATCGGGAAGCCTGTTTTGAAGAAACTCATTTCTGGATATACGCGTGAGTCTGGCGTACGTGGTCTTGATAAGACGATTGCGAAAGTGGTTCGAAACCGTGCCAAGTCTATTGCGCTCGAAGAATCATTTGAATCAACATTTGAAACAAAACATGTTGAAGCAGTTTTAGGGCCTGTCAAAATTTCAATGAATGCTTATGAAAACAATGATGTTCCAGGTGTTGTAACGGGCCTTGCATGGACACAGATGGGAGGCGATATTTTGTTTATTGAGTCTCTGGTTACAAAAGGTTCGGGCAAGCTTTCCTTGACTGGAAACTTGGGAAAAGTCATGAAAGAATCAGCGACAATCGCGCTGGAGTTTATCAAATCTTACGCGGATCAACTCGGTACGAGTGCGGAAGAATTGAATACATACAATTTTCATATTCACGTACCTGAAGGGGCAACTCCCAAAGACGGTCCAAGTGCGGGAATCACGATGTTGACCTCACTGGTTTCTGCTGTGACTCGCAGAAAAGTAAAGAGTCGAACTGCGATGTCAGGGGAAATTACCTTGAGAGGAAAAGTACTCCCAGTAGGAGGGATTAAGGAAAAAATTCTCGCTGCAAAACGCGCTAATGTGAAAACGATCATTTTGTGTGCTGACAACAAAAAAGATGTAGAAGAAATCAACCAAAACTACCTTCGTGGCTTACAGTTTCAGTATGTTTCTTCCATGATTGATGTAATTGATTTTGCATTGACAACCCAAAAAGCGGCAAAACAACTCCGCAATATCAAATAATTTTCACTCCAATACGTTTCTTGTATATATGAGACTGATTGCATTTTGCACTTTTTTGTTTTGCTCGTCAATAGCTGCTCAAATTGGTGGGTCAAACACCTATCAGTTTTTAGAGCTGTCTCCGAGCCCAAGGCACATGGCTTTGGGAACATGGATTTCGACTTTATCTCCAAACTCCATCCACAGTGGCTTGGTAAATCCAGCAATGGTTTCAGATTCCGTTCAGGGGCAGGTCGTATTGAACTACCAGCCCTATTTTGCGGGAATCAATCGCGGTACTGCAGCCGCTGTTTTTGGTTTAAAAGAAGGGCGCTCCATTTTAGTTGACACCCGATTTGTACATTATGGAACCTTTGATGAAATAGATAATTTTGGAGATAAAATAGGCGAATTTTCGGGAAATGAAGTTGCTTTGGGCGTTGCTTATGCACACCATTTTCCTTCCAAGAATATCTTTGTAGGCGCAAGGTTAAACTTGATTAGTTCAACGCTTGCAGAATACAATTCAACTGGGTTTACAGCAGATCTAGGAGTATTTCATACTTTTCCATCTTCTCGTTATCGATTTAGCTTGGTTGCTCGAAATATTGGGTCACAAATCAGCACATATGATAGTGTAAAAGAAAGCCTTCCTTTTTCTTTGTCATTCGGTATTTCTAATGAATTAGAGTATCTCCCTCTCCGCTGGCATTTGTCGATTGATCAGCTGCAAAATTGGAATCTTGCCTATGTTAACCCCAATCAGCAGCAAACCGATTTTGAAGGAGAGTTGATAGAACAAAACCCAAGCTTTTTTGACGAATTATTCAGACACCTTGTGTTTGGCGCCGAGCTGTTTCCCGAGCGAGCATTTTCCATGCAATTTGGTTATAATTTTTTGCGTTCAGCGGAGCTTTCAATTACCGAAGTTCGTAGTTTTTCAGGTTTGAGTTTTGGCTTTGGTATCAATTTGCGAAAATTTAGGTTTAATTACAGTCATGCGCGTTTTAGCGCTGCAGGGAATACTAATTATTTAGGCCTTACATTTATGCCCTGAATGGAATGCATCATTATCACAATAGACGGGGCATCGTCAACCGGTAAAAGTTCTTTGGCAAAGGCTATTGCCAAACATTACGGCTTTAAGCACATTGACTCTGGTGCGATGTATCGTGCATTGACCTTTTATGCGCAGGATTACAATCTTCTAAGCGATCATAAATTTGACGTCGAAACGCTAATCGCTCGCTTGCCAACTATTGATATTGACTTTACCAAAAAGGACAGCATCATGCTGAACGGCCAAATTATAGAGGATGAAGTTCGCTCAATGGAGGTTTCTAATAAGGTTAGTTTAGTGGCAAAAGAACCGCAATTCCGACAATTTATGGTGGCCAAGCAAAGACAATTGGGTGCAAAAGGAAATGTTGTGATGGATGGTAGAGACATTGGTAGTGTAGTATTTCCCAATGCGACAATCAAATTCTTTCTCGAAGCTTCCATGGAAGTTCGAACCAATCGCCGATATGCAGAACTTATAGAAAAGGGAGAACCCGTTTCTATTGGAGAAGTTCAAGCTAACATCGCAAAACGAGATTATATAGACTCCAACCGTGACGATTCTCCACTAATTGTTCCAGAGAATGCGATCGTTTTAAGCAATGATAAAGAGGGAATGTCTGGCCTTTTCGCGCTTGCCACAGCAGAAATAGATAAACGTTTATTATAAACTTTAAGGTCTAATTATTTGCTTGTCTATTGAAAAGGGTTAATTTTGCCCACCCTAGGGGAAGCGTCTGATAGAAAATACCCCTTAGTTTATTTAATAACCGCTTTTGTTGCTTGACGTCAATTTTCTAAAAGCAGCAAAATACAAAACTTAAATTCATGACTACTGATCATGTAAACGAGGAAGCTCAAGTAGAAAACGTCGAGCCCTCTACTACGGACAACGAGACAAATGATTCTCAGTCCACCACACAATCTTCTGAAGAGTTTTTAGCAAATTTTGATTGGGTTTCTTACCAAGAAGCTGCTGAAACTGTTGATGAAAAGAAGTACAAGGAATTTGAAAAGCTTGTTCACGAGAATTTTGTAGACACTCAGCAAACAGATGTGATTCAAGGTACAGTTACACACATGACTGACCGTGAGGCTATTATTGATATCAACGCGAAATCTGAGGGTGTCATTTCATTAAATGAATTTAGATATAACCCTGATTTAAAAGTTGGCGACAATGTGGAAGTCATTGTTGATATTCGAGAAGATAAGACGGGACAGTTGGTTTTATCACACCGCAAGGCGCGCGTGATCAAAGCATGGGAACGAGTGAATGAAGCCCATGATAAAGGCGAAGTTGTCACTGGCTTTGTTAAATGTCGTACCAAAGGGGGTATGATTGTCGACGTATTTGGAATTGAGGCGTTTTTACCCGGCTCACAGATTGATGTGAAGCCAATTCGTGACTATGACCAATACGTGAATAAGAATATGGAATTCAAGATTGTAAAAATCAATCACGAATTTAAAAATGTTGTTGTTTCTCACAAGGCATTGATCGAAGCGGACATCGAAGAACAGAAAAAGGAAATTATCGGTCAGCTCGAAAAAGGACAAGTTCTTGAAGGAACTGTTAAAAACATCACCTCTTATGGAGTCTTTATCGACCTAGGAGGAGTTGACGGGCTTGTTCACATTACAGATTTGTCTTGGAATCGAATCAATCATCCAGGAGAAATTTTGGAACTCGATCAAAAACTTAATGTTGTCATTCTTGACTTCGATGATGATAAATCACGCATCCAATTGGGAGTGAAACAATTGAGCCAACATCCTTGGGAGGCACTTAGTGAAGACCTTAAAGAGGGAGACATCGTTGACGGAAAAGTTGCTGTGATTGCTGACTACGGAGCATTTATCGAAATCGCACCTGGTGTTGAAGGTCTTGTTCACGTTTCAGAAATGTCATGGAGTACGCACATGCGTTCTGCACAAGACTTTGTAAATGTAGGCGACGAGGTTAAAGTTTCCATTTTATCACTTGACCGTGAAGATCGAAAAATGTCACTGGGCATGAAGCAGCTTTCTGCAGACCCATGGACGGATATCACATCAAAATACCCTGTTGGTTCGAAGCACAAAGGTGTGATTAGAAACTTCACAAACTTTGGTGTATTTGTAGAACTTGAGGAAGGTATCGACGGACTGATTTATATCTCAGAGTTGTCATGGACCAAAAAAGTAAAGCACCCATCTGAGGTAGTTACAGTTGGTCAAGACTTGGAAGTTGTCGTTCTTGAATTGGACGTCGACGGCAGAAAGCTCAGTCTAGGTCACAAGCAAATCCAAGATAACCCCTGGAACAAATATGAAAGCGAGTTTTCTGAGGGAACGCTAGTTGAGTCATCGGTTCATGAAATTGTTGACAAAGGAGCAACGGTCGTCCTCAATGATGACATTACTGCTTTTGTTCCCAATCGTCATCTTGAAAAAGAGGACGGAAACAAACTGAAAAAGGGAGAATCTGCTGAGTTCAAGGTTATTGAATTCAACAAGGATTACAAGCGTGTGGTACTATCACACAGTGCAGTTTACAAAGAGATGGAGCAAGAAATCGTAAAAAAAGCGAAGAAGAAAGCTACCAAAAATGAGGTTTCAACTCTTGGTGATATTGATGCCTTAGCGGATCTTAAAAAGAAGATGAACGCAGAAAAAAACGGCTAGTTCTATCCCTTTTTTTATGCAAGAATGATATTGCTAATATACGATCCGACCTCTTCTGTTGTGGAACTTTTATTAGGTGAGATGTCGGGAGTTCCAATATCACTGTTAATGGTTTTCTGTATGGCGTCTCGAATGGCATTGGCTTCTTGAATCATATCAAAGTGATCGAGCATCATTGCAGCTGACAAAATCGTAGCAATTGGATTGGCAATGCATTTTCCCTTGCCCTGTGGAAACGAACCATGAATCGGTTCAAATAGTGCATAACGATTCCCAATGGAAGCAGAAGCCAACAAACCAATTGATCCGCCAATTACACTTGCTTCGTCTGAAATGATATCACCAAACAGATTCCCCGTCAGTATAACATCAAATTGAGCAGGGTTTAATACCATTTGCATGGCTGCATTATCGACAAACAGAAAATCTAATTCAACGTCTTTGTATTCGCTACTGTGTAGATCTGTCACCACACTTCTCCATAGCCGAGAGGAGGCAAGAACATTTGCTTTGTCAACCAAAGTCAGTTTGTTTTTGCGTTTCGCTGCAGCTTTAAAGGCAAGGTGGGCAACTCGTAAGATTTCTTCTTTGGAATAAACACACAAATCTGATGCAACCCCTTTTTCATCGGTTTCTTTCTTTTGACCAAAATAAATCCCCCCTGTTAATTCCCGAAAAATCACCAAATCGACTCCTTCAATTCGATTTCTCTTCAATGGTGAACTTTCGATAAGACGGTCATAGATTGTAACAGGACGTACGTTGCAATACAGATTTAATGTTTTTCGCAGGGCTAGGAGTCCTTGTTCTGGACGTACTTTTGCGTTGGGGTTATTATCATATTTCGGATCTCCTATTGCCCCAAATAAGATTGCATCGTTAGATTTGCAAATCTCAATGGTTTTTTCTGGAAGTGGGTTGCCAGTTGCGTCAATGGCAACCGCGCCCATCAGTGCGTACTCGAAGCTGAAAGAGTGGTTGTACTTTTTTTCGATTGCTTGTAAAACCTTTATGGCTTCTGTAATGATTTCAGGACCAATCCCATCTCCAGCCAAAACGGCAATTTTTTTATGCATTTCGTTTCCTTTCGAATTCCTCTATTTTTTGCTTGTTGTTGATCAAATAATCAATGTCGTCATAGCCATTGATTAAGCAGGTTTTTTTGTAACTGTTAATCTCAAAGTCGATATGTAAATCAATAGATGGGACTTTAATGAATTGGCCCACCAAATCTACAATAAATTCGCAGTTGGGATTTTCTCTTATGGCCTCAAAAATTGTTTGGAGTTGGCTGTCGCTAACCTGTATAGGGAGCAATCCGTTGTTCAGGGCGTTGCCCTTAAAAATATCAGCAAAGAAGCTAGAAATCACAACCTTAAAACCGAAGTCTGCCAACGCCCAAGCAGCATGCTCACGACTCGAACCACAACCAAAGTTGTTCCCAGCTACAAGGATAGATCCTGAAAAGCTTGGGTTATTCAAAACAAAATTAGAAATTGGGTTGTCATTTTCATCATATCGCCAGTCACGAAATAGGTTTTCACCAAATCCTTCACGGTCAGTCGCTTTTAAAAAACGCGCTGGGATAATTTGGTCTGTATCAACATTTTCGATCTCTAACGGAATGGCAGTTTGTTCTAATCGGGTAAACTTTTCCATTATAATTGGGTTATATCTACTATTTTACCTTCGATAGCGGCAGCAACCGCAGTGAGTGGACTCGCTAAAATTGTACGAGCTCCAGGGCCTTGTCGCCCTTCAAAATTTCGATTCGAGGTGGACACACAGTATTCTCCAGCTGGAATTTTATCGTCGTTCATCGCCAAACAGGCCGAACAACCTGGCTGACGGATCATAAAGCCCGCTTCTTCAAAGATATCTCCTAAGCCCTCGTCTTGAATTTGTTTGGCAACTTGCTGTGACCCAGGAACGATCAGAGCATTTACATTTTTCGCTTTTTTCTTCCCCTTGATATAGGCAGAGGCAACCCGAAAATCCTCGATTCTTGAGTTGGTACAACTGCCAATAAACACATAGTTGATAGGTAGGTTGTTAAGCGTATCCCCTTGGTTAAAGCCCATATACGCTAAGGACTTTTGGAAGGATTCGTTTTGCGAAGAGGGGATTTGCTCTTGTATTCCAATTCCCATGCCTGGATTTGTCCCATAGGTAATCATCGGGCTGATTTCAGCTGCATCAAAGCTGTATTCTTTGTCAAACGATGCATCAGGGTCTGAGGGTAAGGATTTCCAGTATTTGCGTTTTTGTTGCCACTCTGCTTGTGAAGGCGCAAATTCCCGACCTTCAATATAGTCATACGTGGTTTGGTCAGGTGCGATCATGCCTCCACGTGCACCCATTTCAATACTCATATTACAGATGGTCATTCGGCCCTCCATACTCATATTTTCAAATACATTACCTGCATATTCAACAAAGTAGCCAGTTCCTGAGTCTGTACCGAGTTGGGCAATAATATAAAGAATGACGTCTTTTGGATGAACTCCATTTTTCAATTTACCATCGACAGTAATCCTCATGCTTTTTGGCTTACTTACCAACAAGCATTGACTTGCAAAAACCTGAGTAACTTGACTGGTTCCGATTCCAAATGCGATCGATCCAAACGCTCCGTGTGTTGAGGTGTGGCTATCTCCACATACCATGGTCATACCTGGTTGTGTAATCCCCAACTCTGGACCGATGACATGCACGATTCCTTGATAAGGATGGCCTAAGCCGTAAAGTTCAATATTGTGCTCATCACAATTTTTACGCAATTTTGCTACCTGATTTCTCGACAAATCATCTTTTATGGGTAGATGTTGATTGAGTGTTGGCACGTTGTGATCAACAGTTGCTACAATTTGTTGCGGTCTGAAAACCGGAATGTTCTTATCGTTAAGGGCAAAAAAGGCCTGTGGGCTTGTGACCTCATGGATTAAATGCTTGTCAATGTATAAAATACTAGGGCCGTCTTCCAATTGATCGACGACATGGCTATCCCAAACCTTGTCAAAGAGTGTTTTCCCCATAGTTTGTTGTTTTTCTATGCATTTAGATCAGCAAGATCAACAATTCCAAGAATATCATCATCGTTGATTTCTTTGTGCGTATCTGCAAATTTCAAAAATTGTTCGTAAACTTTATCCAGTTGGAGTTTTGTGAGTTCGATTCCTATATTTTTGGCTCGATATGCAAGTGCTGCGCGGCCACTGCGAGCGGTCAAGACAATTGCAGAGGTTTCAACACCGACATCATGTGGGTCTATGATTTCGTAGGTCTCTCTATTTTTTATAACACCATCCTGATGAATTCCAGAGCTATGTGCAAATGCATTTGCCCCAACTATTGCCTTATTGGCTTGTACACTCATCCCCATGGCTTCAGAAACCATTTGAGAAGTATCATACAAAAGTTTGGTATTGATATTTGTGTCTAGCTGAAGATGAGGATGCTGACGTATAATCATCACAACCTCTTCTAGTGAGGTGTTTCCAGCACGTTCTCCAATTCCATTGATTGTACATTCAATTTGACGTGCTCCGTTGACAGCACCTGCAATTGAATTTGCTGTAGCCAAACCCAAATCATTGTGGCAATGGCATGAAATAATTGCTTTTTCAATCCCTTTTACGTTCTCGACTAAGTACTTGATTTTTGCGCCATAGCCTTCTGGCAAACAGTAGCCAGTTGTATCTGGAATGTTCAGAACGGTTGCCCCGGCTTTGATAACCTCTTCACAAACTTTCACCAGAAAATCATTATCAGTTCTTCCCGCATCTTCCGCATAGAACTCAATATCCTCAACATATTGTTTAGCATGTTTGACAGCTCCAACCGCACGCTCAATGATTTGTTCTCGGCTGGAGTTAAACTTATGCTTGATATGGGAGTCTGAGGTCCCAATACCGGTATGGATTCGAGGTCTTTTCGCATGTTTAAGGGCTTGAGCAGCAACATCGATGTCTTTTTGCACTGCTCGAGTCAAGCCACAAACCGATGCATTGGAAACAAGCTTTGATATTTCTTCTACAGAATGAAAATCACCTGGACTAGAAATGGGAAAACCAGCTTCGATGACATCGACACCAAGCTCGTCAAGACGACTGGCAATATGAAGCTTTTGGGAGGTATTTAGCTTACAGCCTGGTACCTGCTCACCATCACGTAGGGTTGTGTCAAAAATGTGGACTTTGTCTTTCGCCATAGGCTTTTCCTAACGATTAGGATAAACAAATTTAATTTAAAAATGTGGTCCAAAAAAACGTATATTTATTAATTCCACAATTTTAATTTATTTTCGATTGACGCCATGAATTTTTTTTATGCCAAAGACCCAAAAAGAATCCCTGTTTCGGTTGGTTAAATCCCTGTCCAAGTCAGAAAAAAGACAGTTTAAACTTTATGTAAATCGATTGGAGTCTAATGTCGATACGAAGTTTATTGCTCTTTTCGATTTGTTGGACAAAATGACGGTTTACGATGACCAAAAAATAACGAATTCAAAAATCGTTAAACGAGAACAGCTGTCAAATGTAAAAAGTCATTTATACAAGCAAATTTTGATTAGCTTACGTTTGTCGATATCTTCAACAAGTAAAAGATTACAACTTCGAGAACAATTGGATTATGTGTACATCCTTTATAATAAGGGATTGTATGAGCAGAGTTTGCAAATGCTCCAGCGTGTAAAAGCACAAGCCATTAAGCTTGACGAAAGGACTACCGAGTTTCAAGCCATTGAATTTGAAAAAGCTGTACAAACACAGTACTTGTCCAAAACGAATTTTGATTATGTCAGTGAGATTGCAACCAAATCAACGCAAATTGCTTCACACAATGAAACAACTGCAAAGCTATCAAGCTTAGCTCTTTTACTATATGCGAAAAATGTGCATTATGGCTATGTAAAAAATGATAAGGAATACAAGGAAGTTACAACATTTTTTGAGTCACACATCGAAGAAATTAATCTTGATACTGCGGGATTTTCTGAGTCTTTCTGGTATTATAAATCCCATTTATTGTACAGTATACTGGTTCAAGATCTATTATCTGCCTATAAATTTGCCAATAAATGGGTTGAACTCTTTTTCGTATCACCCGATATGATCGAGTTACACCCAGTGTTTTTTATTCGAGGTCATCAACATCTATTTGAAATTTTGTATTTGTTAAAATATAAGTCCAAATTCAAAATGGCACTGGAGCGATTTGAGGCAATCTTAGCTCAGCCGAGCTTTCCTAAAAATCACAATATCTCTCCGTATATTTTTATGGGTCGATACAACAACAAAATTAACTTTCACTTTTTAGAAGGGAGTTTTGACGAGGCCATTCCTTTGATTCCAGATGTGTTAAACGGAGTCATACGACACGCTGACCAGCTCGATCAGCACCACATTATGGTTTTGTACTACAAAATCGCCTGTATTTATTTTGGCGCAGGAAATCTTCAAAAATGCATCGAGTATTTGCAGTTTATCATTAGCGACAAATCGCTACGTGTTCATCAAGATTTGATGTGTTTTTCAAGAGTTTTAAATGTCGTCGCACATTATGATGCGGGACTTGACTATGAGCTTGAGATGCAAGTCAAGCAAACCTATAAGTTTTTGCTCAAAATGGATGAGCTCCAAGCGGTTCAGAAAGAAATGATACGATTTATGAGAAGTCTAACCGATATTTATCCAAATGAACTCAAGCAAGCTTTTCGCCAATTACACGCCTCATTAAAACGTTTTGAAAATGACCCATATGAAAAACGATCTTTTCTGTATCTCGATATTTTGTCTTGGCTAGAAAGTAAGATTGAAAATCGATCGATAGGGGAGGTCATACGCGAAAAGGCATCTTCGCTAATCCGTTAACACCTTCCATAGCACATCATCGGGATAGGGAGCGATAAATTTCATTTCTTCTTTCTTTGTTGGGTGAACAAATGTGATGGATCGTGCATGAAGATAAATACTTCCATTAGGATTTGGTCGTTTTGCCCCATATTTCAAGTCTCCCTTAATATGGAGTCCCTTCGCTGCCAATTGTGCACGAATTTGATGGTGTCGTCCTGTTTCAAGTTCAATCTCTATGGCATGGTATGATTTTAATTGCTTTACATAGCGATACTGGAGGATCGCATGTTTTGTATTTGGGGTGTTTTTGGGATAATGAAAAGATTTGTTCTGAGAAGTGTTTTTTTTCAAATAATGCTCAAGTCTTGCACTTGACTCTGGGGTTCCAGAAACAACAGCTTGATATACTTTTTTTGGTATTCGATCTTTAAATTGCTGATTGAGTCGTGTCAGTGCCTTTGAAGTTCGCGCAAGCACAATAACTCCTGTCGTTGGGCGATCGAGTCGATGAACCAAACCCAAAAATACATCCCCTGGCTTTTGATACTTGTCCTTGATGTATCGCTTTGCAATATCGACCAATGATTCATCGCCTGTTTGATCGCCCTGTGCAAGCAGTCCAGCAGCTTTGTTGACAACCAAGATATGATTGTCCTCGTAAATTACAGATAAGTTAGACAATTAATATTGTTCGTTTTGATTTGGAAAGTCAACAGATTTGACATCAGAAACATAGTTTTCGATGGCTTTTTTCATGTCCTCAAAAAGATTCATATACCTTCTTAAAAAACGAGGATTAAACTCATTGGTCAAACCAATTAGATCATGAACGACGAGCACCTGCCCATCAACATCAGAACCAGCTCCAATTCCGATAATCGGAATATGAACAGATTCAGCAACTTGCTTTGCCAACGAGGAAGGGATTTTTTCCAAAACAATTGCAAAACAGCCAAGTTCTTCCAACTTTTTTGCATCCGAAATAAGTTTTTGAGCTTCTTCTTTCTCCTTAGCTCTTACGGAGTAAGTCCCAAATTTATAGATTGATTGCGGGGTCAGACCCAAATGACCCATGACTGGGATTCCAGCATTGAGAATGTTGGTAACCGATTGTTCAATTTCTTCGCCACCTTCTAGCTTGACAGCATGGGCACCTGACTCTTTCATGATTCGAATTGATGACCGAAGTGCCTCTTGCGCGTCGGATTGATAGCTACCAAAAGGCAAGTCCACAACGACAAGAGCGCGTTTACTCGCCTTCACCACTGCTGACGCATGATAAATCATTTGATCTAACGTAATAGGTACAGTTGTTTCATGGCCTGACATGACATTGGAAGCAGAATCTCCAACTAGGATGACATCAACGTTTGCAGCATCGACGACAATGGCCATTGAATAATCATATGCGGTTAGCATAGAAATCTTCTCATTTGACGCTTTCATCTCAATGAGACTGTTCGTCGTAACTCGTTTATATTCTTTGTTGCTCTTGGACATTGCACTTGTTTGTCCAAAAATACATTATAAACCTGAAACCTTAACGATGACTGACACCCTGTCAGTATATCCCTCGTGGCATAGTCATTGAATATTGTTCAAAAAAATATAGATCATGAGTAAAATAATCGGTATTGATTTAGGAACAACAAATTCTTGTGTTTCCGTGATGGAAGGGAACGAGCCTGTTGTTATTCCCAACGCAGAAGGCAAGCGAACAACTCCTTCTGTCATTGCATTCGTTGAAGGTGGCGAAATCAAGGTCGGAGATCCAGCAAAACGCCAAGCTGTGACAAACCCAACCAAAACGATTTCCTCTGTTAAGCGATTTATGGGAAACAAATTTTCCGAATCAACAAAAGAAATTAAACGAGTCCCTTACGCTGTTGTAAAGGGCGATAACGACACGCCACGTGTTGATATTGATGGTCGTTTGTATACCCCGCAAGAGCTTTCTGCGATGATCTTGCAAAAAATGAAAAAAACTGCAGAGGACTATCTCGGTCAGACAGTGACAGATGCTGTGATCACTGTTCCTGCCTATTTTAACGATGCGCAACGTCAAGCTACGAAAGAAGCAGGAGAAATTTCTGGCTTAAAAGTTCACAGAATCATCAATGAACCAACAGCGGCAGCATTGGCTTATGGTCTTGACAAAAGCGGAAGTGAAAGAAAAATTGCTGTTTATGATCTTGGTGGTGGAACCTTCGATATTTCAGTACTTGAGCTCGGAGATGGTGTTTTTGAAGTATTATCAACCAATGGAGATACTCACCTTGGTGGAGATGACTTTGATGAGGTGATTATCGATTGGCTTGCTGGGGAGTTTAAATCTGCCGAGGATGTTGATCTACGAGAAGATCCAATGGCCCTTCAACGATTGAAGGAAGCTGCTGAGAAAGCGAAAATTGAATTGTCATCTTCAACGCAAACCGAAATCAATTTACCTTATGTGACGGCAACTGCATCTGGGCCAAAACACCTTGTTCAAACTCTGACAAGAGCCAAATTTGAGCAGTTGTCGGCTGAATTGGTTAAACGCTCTATGACTCCTGTTAAGAACGCACTTTCAGATGCAGGACTATCAACTGATGAAATCGATGAAGTTATTTTGGTAGGTGGTTCAACTCGAATCCCTGTGATTCAAGAAGAAGTTAAAAAATTCTTTGGTAAAAAACCATCTAAAGGAGTAAATCCCGACGAAGTTGTTGCCGTTGGCGCTGCGATTCAGGGAGGTGTACTTACTGGGGATGTCAAGGATGTATTGCTGCTCGACGTAACTCCCCTTTCATTGGGAATCGAAACTATGGGTGGGGTTCTGACCAAGTTGATCGATGCAAACACGACGATTCCAACCAAAAAATCACAAGTATTTTCAACCGCAGCTGACAATCAGCCCTCAGTAGAGGTTCATGTTTTACAGGGTGAACGTCCCATGGCTGCTGATAACAAAACCATTGGTAGGTTCCACTTGGATGGAATCCCACCTGCTCCGAGAGGGACGCCTCAAATCGAGGTAACCTTCGATATTGACGCCAATGGCCTGATTCAGGTCACTGCACTTGATAAAGCCTCAAACAAGTCACAAGACATTCGCATTGAAGCTTCTTCTGGATTAACTGAAGAAGAAATTGAAAAGATGAAGAAGGAGGCCGAAGCAAATGCAGAAGCCGATAAAAAAGCGAAAGAGCAAGTGGATACGTTGAACAATGCTGATGCGATGATTTTTCAAACCGAAAAACAGTTGAATGAATTTGGAGATAAGTTGTCAGACGACAAGAAAAAACCGATTCAGGACGCTTTAGAAGGTTTGAAAAAAGCGTACGAAGCCAAAGATGTAGAAGCTATTACACCTGCGCTAGACAGCATCAATGAGGCATGGAAAAATGCTTCTGAAGAGATGTATAAAGCACAAGCCGATCAGGGCGGTACTGCAGAGCCACAAGCAGATGCAGGTGCACAATCTGGTGAGACCAACGATGAAGACGTTGAAGATGTTGACTTCGAAGAAGTCAAGTAACCACTTCTTAACCTTATTCCTTTATCCAAAAACGCACTGCTTATCGCAGTGCGTTTTTGTATTTTAGCAATCACGATGGACAAATCAATTCTTCTCAAAAAAATCAATGATAGAAATCAAGGGACACTCATGCAGACCCTTGGGATTGAATTCACAGAAATTGGAGAAAACTATTTGACTGCTCGTATGCCTGTGAATCCAGCTGTACATCAGCCAGATGGTGTACTTCACGGTGGAGCGACTGCTGCTCTTGCCGAAACTGTGGGAAGCTCAGCTGCAGCGGTGTTTTGTCTTCCAAAAGATCATATGCTTCGCGGAATAGATTTGTCTGCTAAGCATGTAAGAGGTGTTCGATCGGGATTTGTACATGCCAAGGCAATGGCTAGACATAAAGGGAAAACGATGCAAGTGTGGTCGATTGAAATTATAGACGATCAAAATCGTTTGGTGTCCACATGCTCCTTGACTACACTTATCCTCCCGATAAAAAAGTAATGGTTTTGACCTCGAAATCATTTTTTGAAGAAATCGATCAGCATTATCACAACAAATTGCCATTTGTTGTCTTTCGATACCCAAACCAAAGCAAGCTGACAGCTTTTCTCGATCTCGGGACTTCTAAAAAATCAAATGAAAAGTTTATTGTAAGCCATTTTGACTCTTCAATGTATTTTTCGATCCATTCCCACAAGATTCTTGATCTTGACTACAATTCAGAAAATGCAACGTCTAAAGCGGAAGAAATAGAATGGCTCGATTTAGAAAATAAGCACAAAGAACACACCGACCTTATTCGCAAGGCCCTTTCCAGTATTCTAGAATCACCTCTCAAAAAAGTTGTGCTGGCGACTTCCCTTCAATACAATGGTGCAGTAAATTCGCCATTGTCTTATTTTAAAAGAATCCTAGCTCAGTACACAAACACCTTCAACTACCTAATGTTTCACCCCGATTGTGGGGTATGGATGGGAGCAACTCCTGAACGACTAATCACAATGAGCGGTCATCGTTTGCAAACGATGGCTTTGGCGGGTACGCGACCTTATGGCTCAAATGAATGGGGAAATAAGGAAAAGGAAGAGCAGGAGTTTGTTGTTCGAGAAATTGTAAACACGTTAAAGCAATACACTCCAAGTGAACTCATAAAATATTCTAATGCTGAAACCGTCCGTGCTGGTCAATTGGAACACTTGCGGACAACGATAAAGGCAGAGTTGTCAATTTTGCCGATTGATGCAGCTCAAGCACTTCATCCAACCCCGGCTGTTGGGGGAGTGCCAAAACAAATCGCACTTGACTTTATACAAAGTCAGGAGCAATTGGATCGTTCTTTATATTCGGGATTTTTGGGGGTTTTATCTCCACAACAAACAAGTCTTTACGTCAATCTTCGATGTATGTCTATTCAAGATGATATGGCGACAGTTTATGTCGGGGGTGGAATTACTGAAAAAAGCGATCCACAAGACGAATGGCAAGAGGTGCTGCAAAAGGCAAACACAATGGGACGTATATTGGCTAGTGGACAATAAGAGCATTTTGTACCTTTGTCGTTGCTATGAACCTCTCAACTATACCCGTTGTTCGTTTGGTAATTCAACAACTTCTCAATTATGGGGTTCATCATATCGTTATTTCACCTGGTTCAAGAAATGCTCCGATTACGGCTGGGTTGACAACTCACGCGGCGTTTGCAACCTATAGTATTGTTGACGAGCGATCTGCAGGTTTTTTTGCAATAGGACTTTCTCAACAACTTCACGAACCCGTTGCTGTACTGTGTACTTCTGGATCTGCACTTTTAAATATCTATCCTGCTGTTTCAGAAGCATATTACAGTCGATACCCACTTGTGGTATTAAGCGCCGATCGTCCAACCTATCAAATCGATATTGGAAATGGTCAAACCATCAGGCAATCTGGTGTGTTTTCAAAACACCTGATTTCAGAAACTTCGCTTTTACAGGATATCACACATAATCGAGCTACAATTATTAAGAGTAATACGCAGCAACTGATTGACGCTCAATCTACTTCGCAAGAGGTGGAGAGTCAACAAAAAATAATTGAAAAGAACAATACGAAAGACCTTCAAAAGGTACTCTCTGAAATGCTTTATTATCAAGGGCCAGTGCATGTAAATATTCCTTTGGAAGAACCCCTTTACGAGTTTCATGATCAAAACGACTTCCTAGCCCAGCAAGTGAAACAGCCAAAAAACCCTCAACCAAAAAATCTTAAATTCGTTCAATCAAAGTGGATTGAATCCAAACGTATCCTTGTTGTGGTGGGAACGCTTTCACCAGATGCTTTAAACCCAAAGAGCATTTCGGTTTTAGCGCATGACCCAAGAGTTGTCGTCCTACATGAGATTACCTCTAATCTTCATCACGACAACTTTATTGCCCATATTGATCGGGTGATTTTACCGATAGAGAAACAAGAAAATAGTCAAGAGATTTTTCAATCACTCACTCCAGATCTTCTTATCACAATGGGGGGTATGGTGGTTTCGAAAAAGATAAAGTCGTTGTTGCGATCATACAAAGGAGTCTCACACGATCATGTCGGAACTGATCGACCGCTTGATACCTATTATTTGGGAGTTCAACACCTTCAGGTTGATCCAAATTCTTTTTTTAGTGACCTAACCTCTTCATCTGATCCCAAAGCGAATTATCAAGATCAGTGGCTTCAATTGTCTCGAAAACGAGAGATTGCACACAAAACATTTCTTACAAATGCGCCATTTAGTGACCTATTGGTTTTTGATAAAATTATGGGAGCGATTCCAAAAAATTATTTGCTACAGTGGGCAAACAGTTCTCCGATTCGATATGCACAGTTATTTCCTATACCAACAGATTCCCTATCCTTTTGCAATCGAGGGACAAGTGGAATTGAAGGAAGTATTTCGACAGCGGTCGGTGCAGCTGTAGGTAGTGACAGACCAACTTTGACAATCACAGGCGATTTGAGCTTCTTTTACGATGCAAATGCTCTTTGGAATCAATATATTCCAGCTAATTTCAGGTTGATTGTCGTCAATAATGGAGGAGGAGGTATTTTTAGGATATTACCAAATGCCAAAGAAACACCTGGCTTTGAAACTTATTTTGAAACCAAGCATAAACGTAATGCAAAGCACATGGCAAAACAGTATGGCTTGTCTTATCAAAGTGTGCGGACTAGCATTGGTCTGCGTTTTGCTTTGGGACGATTTTTCTCAAAATCTACACGTGGAAAAATATTGGAAATTAGTACACCTTCAACTACCAATGACCTTGTTTTAGAATCCTATTTTAAGTTTTTAACTGAACATTCAGATTAAGTCTTAATTTTGTAAAAAATTGAATATGAAACCAGTTTGGAAGTCCATAGAAACCTACTCCGATATCTTGTTTGAAATCTACAACGGAGTTGCTAAAATTACGATCAACCGTCCAGAGGTTTATAATGCATTTCGCCCCGAGACTAATATGCAAATGCTCGAAGCCATCGAAATTTGTAGAGAGCGTGATGATATCGACATAGTTCTTTTTACTGGCACTGGTGATAAAGCTTTTTGCAGTGGCGGGGATCAAAATGTTAAAGGAATCGGCGGATATATCGGAGATGATGGCATACCTCGTTTGAATGTTCTCGATTTACACAAAAGAATTCGGGAGTTACCCAAGCCGGTAATCGCCATGGTGAATGGATATGCCATTGGTGGGGGTCATGTTCTACATGTCGTTTGTGATCTGACCATTGCGAGTGAAAATGCTATTTTTGGACAGACTGGGCCAAAAGTAGGAAGCTTTGATGGTGGGTTTGGATCATCCTATTTGGCACGCCATGTCGGGCAAAAGAAAGCACGTGAAATTTGGTTTTTGTGCAAGCAGTATAGCGCGCAAGAGGCCTTAGATATGGGTCTGGTGAACCGCGTTGTTCCTTTGGAAGATTTGGAATCTGCTACATTGGAATGGTGTGAACTCATGCAACAACGAAGCCCTTTGGCACTACGTATGATCAAACGTAGCTTAAATGCGGAATTGGACGGACAACACGGTTTGATGCAACTTGCTGGAGATGCAACGCTATTGTACTATTTGACAGAAGAAGCACAAGAAGGTAAAAATGCTTTTTTGGAAAAGCGACGGCCTGATTTCAATAAATACCCTAAATTCCCTTAGTAAACAATCTAATTTTTGAATAAGGTGACTGTTACGACTTGGATCAAAGCAGCTCGATTGAGAACCATTCCGCTTTCCATTTCTGGAATATTAGTTGGTTCAGCAGCAGCTTTTTTGAAAGATGATTTTAATGTTAGCGTATTTACACTCGGTATTCTCACAACGATTTGTTATCAATTGCTTTCCAATTTTGCCAATGATTATGGGGATGGTGTCAAAGGAACGGATAATGATGAAAGACTTGGTCCAAAAAGAATCCTTCAATCTGAACTGATTTCTAAGGCGCAACTCCGCCAAGCAATTTTTGTCATTTCTGGTGTTGCTATACTCTTGACGATTTTACTGGTTTATAGTGCTTTTGGATTGAGTAAAACTGCTTTGACTTTTCTCGGATTGGGCTTTTTTGCTATTGTGGCCGCTGTTCGATACACAGTTGGTTCTAATGCATATGGTTATAAGGGTTTTGGAGATTTATTTGTCTTTCTTTTTTTTGGGTGTGTCAGTGTTTTGGGTAGCCATTATTTATATACATTCGAATTGGATCTCTCGCTGATTTTTCCAGCGACCTCGATCGGGTTATTATCCGTGGGAGTTTTAAACATCAATAATATGCGCGACCGAGTAAACGACAAGCAATATGGGAAAACCACGATTGCTGTTCGTTTGGGTGCTGAAAAGGCGGCCTTATATCAACTGACACTGGTTGGTGTCCCTGTTCTCTTAACGGTTGTTTACGGCTTGATTTACCATGTCATTGCCTTTGTTGTGATATCGGTGATTATGATGATTCCAATATCGCTCCATATCAGGGTTGTGTTTCAAAAACAAAACGAAAAAAATCTCGACCCAGAACTCAAAAAAATTGCTTTGCTGACTTTCTTTTATGCCATTTCGTTTAGTTTGTTGTTAATTTTCTTTTGAGTATGGAATTTTCATGGATTAAACACCAACTTCAATTCAAAACTCCTAGTGGAACTTCAAGAGGGGTTTTGCTTTACAAAGACAGTTGGTTGATTCAAATCTCCAAAGGCGATCAATATGGAATCGGCGAGTGTAGTATCATTGAAGGGCTTAGCCCAGAGTCTCCACAAGATGTCCAAAACATATTGGAGGAAATTCCGCAATATCTTAAAAAGGGAAAGGAGTTCCTTCTCCAACGCTATTCAAAAGCACCTGCTGTACAGTTTGCCATTGAAATGGCTTTTTCAGGATTAAACTCACATCACCCTTTATTACATTTTGACACGCAGTTTATTCATCATCAACAAATGATTCCAATCAATGGGTTGATCTGGATGGGCGATGTTGAGACCATGATGACTCAACTTGAGCAAAAAATTAAACTTGGATTTTCATGTATCAAAATCAAAGTTGGTGCGATTGATTTTGAATCGGAATGTAAGTTCTTAGACCATATTAGAAAACGATTTCACAGTTCTGATATTGAGCTTCGCTTGGACGCAAACTGTGCTTTTCAACCTGAAGATGCCATGCAAAAATTGAGCAAACTTTTAGAGTATAACATTCACTCCATCGAGCAGCCCATTGCTACTGGTCATTGGAGAGAAATGGCCACTTTATGTAAAACTTCGCCCATTCCAATCGCATTGGATGAGGAGTTGATCGGCGTCAACTCTAAACAAGACAAAGTGAATTTGATCCAAGAGATAAAACCACAATACATCATCATCAAACCCAGCTTGGTAGGCGGGTGGCAAGGCGCTGATCAGTGGGTGTCAATTGCCGAAAAGCATGCTGTTGGCTGGTGGGCAACCAGTGCGCTTGAAACCAATATAGGACTCAATGCAATTGCACAATGGGTGAGCACAAAACAAACCAATCGTCCACAAGGGCTGGGAACGGGTGGATTATTTATAAACAATATCGATACACCGTTGTATCTTAGCGGTCAAAATATGGGATTTGATCCCAACAAACTTTCTGACTTTACATTGAAATCATGTTTATAGAGAATATTTATAAAGGAAAATCTGACGCCTGGCGGTATATTGTTGGGGTTTTTCTAATCATGTTGATTTATTTTATTGCCTCTGTTCCATTTGGGATTGCTTTAATGGCAGAAGCAGGTTCTGGAAAAGTTGCTGGAATGTCAGAAATGGAAATGCTATCTGTTCTCGAGCCAAACACCACCCTGTTTTATATGCTTTTGCCCTTTGCATTTGCTTTTTTTGGGATTCTCATGATTACCCGTTTTTTGCACGATCAGCCACTCAAATATCTTGTAACAACTCGCTCCTCGTTTGACTGGAGTCGTGTCGCTTTTTCGTTTCTGTTGATCACTGTTTTAGCGGTCTTATCCTTAGCTATCGATTTAGCACTATCCCCTGATGATTATGTTTGGAACTACGACCCTGAACGATTTTTTGGACTTGTGCTAATTGCCGTATTGATGATTCCTTTACAAACCACCGCTGAAGAATTGTTGATGAGGGGCTATTTGTTTCAAGGGTTAGGCGTAGCTCTCAAAAGTCGATTGGCTCCATTGTTGATCACCTCCATATCTTTTGGGCTTCTTCATTCCTTGAATCCAGAAGTAGCCAAATTGGGGTATGGATTGATTTCAGTTTACATCATTACAGGACTATTTTTAGGAATAATCACCTTGATGGATGAAGGACTCGAACTATCTATTGGTTTCCACGCTGCCAATAATTTAGTCATCGCTTTGTTAGTGACTTCTGATTGGACTGCTTTTCAAACAAACTCGCTTTACAAAGATGTTTCAGACCCTGTATTGGCAGAATATATTGTCCTTCCTGTGATCATATATTCATTGGTTGGATTTATCCTCAGCAAAAAATACAAGTGGAGTGCTTGGAAATCAAAATTAACGGGTTCTGTTTCAAATCCCTACTAATGCATTCTGATTTTCGTCTCAATGGGGTATCCTATGACCGTGACCATCTGTTGTCGTATGCACATGAGCTCAGTAACGCAAAGCAGGAATACCTGAGTGAATTGGGTCGGTTCGTTATGGATTGGCTATCTGACAAACCTGATATCAAGCTTCAAACCAGTGGATCTACTGGTGTACCCACTCAAATTTTAGCTCCAAAAGCCATGTTGTTTGCTTCAGCGATGACGACAATAAAAGCATTCAATCTGCAACCATCACAACAAGCTCTTTTCTGTTTGCCTGTTCGGCATATCGCGGGGAAGATGATGCTCATTCGGGCTTTATTGGCTGGATTATGGATCGATATTATCGAGCCAACCGCAACGTTCCGGGTCTCCAAAACCTATGATTTTACTGCAATGACACCACATCAGTTGCGCAATTCTCTCAACCATATTGATCAATTTAAGCAAATCATTGTCGGTGGAGCCCCTGTCGACGATTCTCTGAGAGCTGCGGTAAAGGGGCATACAAGTCGTATTTTTTGTACCTATGGAATGACAGAGACCTACAGTCATGTTGCCATTCAAAACCTGAGTAAAGGGGAAAGACAGTATACGGCGGTTGGTGATGTGATATTTTCCATGAAAGGAGATGCTTTGGTTGTTCATGCTCCTCATATTGGCATCGAAAAGCTTGTAACGACAGACTGTGTGGATTTGATATCCTCCACCCAGTTTATATGGAAGGGTAGGAGCGATTATGTAATTAATTCAGGCGGAATCAAACTGCATCCTGAACAGATTGAGAAAGCACTTTCAGCGGTTATTTCAGTTCCGTTTTTTGTCTTTGGAAAAGCCGATAAACAATTGGGACAGTCTTTGTCTATCGTGTTTGAAGGTCAAATGCCAAATCAAGTTGCAAAGATAATTTCAAAACTCGATACGCTGACTAGATACGAGAAGCCAAAAGATTATTTCGTACTTTCGCAGTTCGTGCGTATTAATGGAAAAATTCTTCGTAACCAAACCCTTCGAACAATCGACTTTTGATGAAGTTTAATAAAAATGTGATTTTCGGGATTGCTTCACTAATTCTTACAGTGATCGGCATCGGTATTATCTTGTTGGGTGCGTTTAAGTACCCTGAATATTCTTTTGGATTTAGCTTGACAGGCACCGGCTTTATTGCAGTAGGTTGGGCATTTAATGCGCTAAAAGGGAGGGTCTAATGCCCAATCATGTCTTCGGGACGAACCCATTGATCAAATTCTTCTCCAGTTACATATCCAGTCGATATGGCAGCATCGCGTAGTGTTGTGTTTTCCTCATGTGCCTTTTGAGCGATTTCAGCGGCTTTGTAGTATCCAATTTTTGTATTGAGCGCGGTCACCAACATCAGGGAGTTGTCAACAAGTTTTTGAATGACATTTGTATTGGGTTCGATGCCCTGTGCACAATGTATATCAAAGCTTGTGACTGCATCGGCAAGTAAGCGAGCTGATTGCAAAAGATTGTTGGCAATAAGGGGTTTAAACACATTGAGTTCAAAGTGGCCTTGTGCACCTCCAAACACAACAGATACATCGTTTCCGATGACTTGGGCACAAACCATGGTTAGGGCTTCACACTGTGTCGGGTTCACCTTTCCTGGCATGATCGAGCTCCCAGGCTCGTTTGCAGGTATCGACAACTCTCCAATCCCTGATCGTGGACCACTTGACATGACTCGAATATCATGTACAATTTTATGAAGTGACACGGCAACTTGGCGTAAAGCACCGTGCGTTTCCACAAAAGCATCATGGCTTGCTAGCGCCTCAAACTTGTTGGGCGCTGTTACAAACGGATGCCCGGTAAACTCTGCAATATAGGCGGCTACACGCTCTGCATAGCCATCAGGGGTATTGATCCCTGTTCCAACTGCCGTACCACCCAATGCCAATTCGGCGAGATGCGGTAAACTGTTTTCAATGGCTTTGATCCCATATTCAATTTGTGCTACATAACCAGAAAATTCCTGTCCCAAGCTCAATGGGGTAGCGTCCATCATATGCGTTCGTCCAATTTTAATCACATCTGTAAATGCATTCGACTTTTCAGCAAGCGTTTTTTTGAGCTGATTTAATGCTGGGAGTGTGTTTTCAACGATACGTTTATACGCTGCAATGTGCATTCCAGTTGGGAAGGTGTCGTTAGAGGATTGCGACTTGTTTACATCATCATTGGGGTGCAGTGTTTTCTCACCTTCACCCAAAACCTGACCCGCCAATACATGACCACGATTGGCTATGACTTCATTGACATTCATATTAGACTGCGTTCCAGAACCCGTTTGCCAAATCACAAGAGGAAACTGATCGTCATGCTTACCTTCCAAGATTTCATCGCAGACCTGGGCAATGAGGTCTCGTTTAGTTTTTTCCAATTCACCGAGCTCAGCATTGGTATAGGCAGCTGCCTTTTTAAGAATGGCAAAACCATAAATCAATTCAATCGGCATCGACCCAGGATCACCAATTTTGAAGTTGTTTCTTGAACGTTCGGTCTGGGCACCCCAATACTTATCTGCGGGTACATTTACAACTCCTGAGGTGTCTTTTTCGGCTCGGAATGACATGGAAATAAATATTTGTACAAATGTAAGAAAAATCAAATGCGGATTTTATCAACCTTTATTGTGTACATCAAACTTTCTAAATAAATTTGCAACATCAATAAACATCTATGTTTACGTTTGAACAATATCTTGGATTTATTCTTTTTCTAACCATACTCACCACGGGATTCTGGCTTATGATTTTCCTCATTGGCTTTGTGATTCCCTACTGGTTGAGCGGCAACCTAATTGAGTGGTTTAAAGAAAGAAAAAAAGCGAAACAATCAGAATAGCTTTATAATTCAAATTCTCCAAAGTCTCCCTGTCCGTTTGATCCCCTACGGCCACGTTGTCTGTTTTTCTCTTGTCTAAATCGGTATGTAAAGGTTAGGGTATATGTGGGTTCACGCCTTTGATAAACCCCATCTGTAACTGCAACTGGTGTTGTCGTTTGGTAATCGTACTTTCCTGTATTAAACAAATCGCTAAATCGAAAATTAATTGTCGCATTGTCATTCAAAATGTCTTTACTCAAGGCGAGATCTGTGTATAAAAACCCTTTGCTTTTGCCAAATGAGGATTCGCTTGGACCTCGATAACGCACAGAGAATTGAGACTGAATATCGAATGGTAAACGATAAGAGTTACTTAAATTTCCTGACCAGCTTGCGTTGTCTGTATCATAAGAAATGCCTTGATAATTTCCTTCCTCAATTCGTCTGTAAAAATTAACACTTGCATTGGTACGCATCCCCCTTATCAAGCGCAAAGAGGTGTTAAACTCAACTCCAAATTGTTCTACTGTACCCAAATTAATTGGTAGACGGCGTATAACAGGAGTTTCGATATCGTTAACAAAAACGGTTTCATCGGTTACAACAGCAACTCGGCTAATGGCATCCGTTGACTTGCGATAGTAGACAGAAGTGTTTAACGTAACTTTTTTAAACTGCTTTAAATAGCCAATATCAATTCCGTTAGAGTAACTCGGATCGAGTTTTGGATTTCCTTGAAAATAACTTGTTTTACTCGATCTCGATTGAAAAGGGTTTAGCGTCCTAGCACTTGGTCGAGAGATTCTTCGATTATATCCCAAGGTGATGCTTGCTGTAGGGCTGATTTCATAACCTAGGTTGAGGGTAGGGAAGTAATCATTATAGCTGTCATTGTTGAGAGGAGAGCTAGAGTCGAGTTGTTCAACAAATGTTCTGGTATTTTCGAAGCGCAAGCCAGCAAGGAATGAGAAAGCATTGAATTTTTTTCCGTACTGGGTATACAGCGCATGGACTTCTTGTTCAAAATCGAGATTATTCGAAAGGTTTTCATCGGTCGTTGCGATTTTATTTTCATCAATAATCTCAACTTCAAAATCGATTATTCTTTTGTTGTCTGTTCCTCGGTACCCCGCTTCGAATTGCGTGTTTTTATCGATGGGATATACATAATCGATTTGTGCCAGATTTCGCTCTTGACTTTCTACCGTAGTGTTGATTTCACTATAGTCTGAGGGTTGGCCATTTTCGAAAAATGAATTGATATCAGAAGTTTCTGTTTCGTCATTTTTTTCTGTTTGTAAAGTTGCGGTCAATTTGTGTCCTTGTTTGTTGAATTTATGCTCAAAATTTACACTAAACTGATTGCTATCCTCTCGGTCAATTTCATTTTCATAACGATTTGTAACTAAAACTCCGTTTATTTGATACTGTGATTGCTCATTTACTGTCCTATCATCCCCATCTCGTTCATTCGTGAGGTAGCTCATGGTTAGTGAAGACTTTTCAGTCATTTGATAATCCAATCCAACATTGATATTAAACCCTTGTCTTCTGCGGTTGAATAGACGCTCTTCAACATAACGTTCTACCGATTCAAGAGGGTTTTTATATACATTATCTTGCACAGCCCGCCCTTTATTTGTGCGGTTACTATATCCCGAATTGGTAAAGAAGTTAAACTTCCCTTTTCGATAATTTAAATTCGCAGACCCGCTATAGGTGTCGTTTCTCCCTGCTGAAAGATTAAACACCCCATTGAGCCCTTTTAAGAATCGTTTGGCCAAAATGATATTGATAATCCCTGTTGTGCCTTCGGCCTGGTAACGAGCAGAAGGTGAAGTGATTACTTCAACTTTCTCGATTGATTCTGCAGGTAGTCTTGTCAATGCGTCAATGCCACCAAGCCCGATTAGCCCCGATGGTTTGCCATCAACTAGAATTTGTACGTTGTTGTTTCCTCGAAGTTCGATATTCCCATCAATATCAACTGAAACAGAGGGTACATTTTCCAACACATCAGATACTGTTCCCCCTCGAATGAGGTTGTTTTTGGCAACATTGTAAACACGCTTATCTAAACGAATTTCGACCTCTGCACTTTGTCCGACCACATCGACACCTTCCAGTGACTCAAACGATGAAACGAGCTGAATGGTTCCGATGTTGGTGCTGTTTGTATATCGCTTTACATCTGTTGTTATACTTTCAAATCCGATATACTCAAAGTTTAATGAATAGTCATTTGGAGATACATTGAGTTTGAAAATTCCATTTTCATCAGCAATTCCTCCATCTGCTAAATCCCCATTGCGATTATAAACCGATACAGTGGCATAGGGTAGTGGTTCACTTTTCTCGGCATCGGTTATGGTTCCGCTTAAAACAATTTGATGAGCTTGGCCAAAGCTTGTGAGGGTAAATAGAGAAAGAATAAAAAGTAAAGCTGTGTTTCTTATCATTATATTTTGATGTTTAGTTCTAGTAGTTCTCTTCGAAGTTGGCGATCGTTTGAAAATCGAATTCCTTTAAATCCCAAATCGACAGCCGCCTGGACATTATCACCTCGATCATCGATAAACACACAATTTTTTGCGTCTAAATCATATCTGCCTAACAATAATTTATAGATTTCAGGATCTGGTTTCACGAGTTTTTCATCGCCTGAGACAACAATACCCTCAAACCATGACAAAAAAGAAAATTTTTGCAGCGCAACAGGGAAGGTTTCTCCGCTCCAGTTGGTCAATGCGTAAATTGTATAGTCAGGGGATTGATGTAATATTTTTAAAATTTCGACTGTCCCAGTAAGCTCATAACCAAGCATCTGTTCCCATTCTCCATAATACATCCGAATCAGGCGCTCATACTCTGGAAAACGTGCAATTCGTTCAAGGGTTGCTTGCTCTAAGCTGTGCCCAGCATCTTGTTGTTCGTTCCATGCCGAGGTACAAATATTCTCAAAAAAGCAATTCATTTTTTCGCGATTACCGCGAAATTCTTTGAGAAAAACATATTCAGGGTTCCAGTCAATTAGAACGCCACCGAGGTCAAAAACAACTGTATTCATTATTCTAGTTCGTTAGAATTAGATTCTTGATTGATCATTAAGTAAGATTTGAGAAAAGGATCTAGTCCCCCATCTAAAACGGAGCTGATATCGCTTGATTCGTATCCGCTTCTTACGTCTTTTATCATTTTGTAGGGCTGCATTACGTAGTTTCGAATTTGGGATCCCCATTCGATTTTCATTTTATTGGCTTCGATCGCATCTCTCGTTTTTCTTTTGTTTTGAAGCTCAATCTCATAGAGTTGGGAGCGTAACATTTGCAAGGCTCTTTCTCTGTTTTCGTGCTGCGATCGTGTTTCCGAACAACTGATTTGAATTCCAGTCGGTTTATGGGTCAATTGAACTTTGGTTTCAACTTTATTCACGTGTTGTCCTCCTGCACCACTTGATCGGGAAGTTGTGATTTGAATATCAGCAGGGTTGATGTCAATTTTTATTGTATCATCAACAAGTGGGTAAACATAAACAGATGCGAAACTGGTGTGTCTTTTTGCGTTACTGTCAAATGGCGAAATCCTCACCAATCGTTGGACACCATTTTCTCCTTTTAGCCAGCCAAAGGCATAATCTCCTTTGAATTCAAGCGTAACGGTTTTGATGCCAGCTACATCACCTTCTTGCATATTGAGCTCTCGAACCTTATATTCTTTCTTTTCTGCCCACATCATATACATTCTCATTAGCATTGAAGCCCAATCACAGCTTTCTGTTCCACCAGCTCCCGCAGTGATTTGCAGTACAGCAGAGAACGAATCTCCTTCTTCTGAAAGCATATTTTTAAACTCGAGTTCTTCAATAAAGCTTGTCGCCTCAGCGAATAGGGTGTTAAGCTCTTCAGTCACATCATCTCCACTTTTTGAGAATTCAACGAGCACAGAAAGATCATCGATTTTGGAGGTTAACTGATTGATATCGGATAGCCATAGTTTTTTGGGCTGAAGAGCTCGAATATAAGCTTCAGCACCTGAGGTGTTGTCCCAAAAATCAGGAGCTAAGGTTTTTTCCTCTTTGTTTTGAACATCGATAGTTAGCGATTCCACGTCAAAGAGACCTCCTTAACGCATCCAGGCGATCTTTAAGTTTTTGGTAGAGTTCAGAAGTGAACATTGCAATTTTTTACGAATATAATTAAACTCCATGCAAATTTAGCACTCTTTTGAACTCTGTTTGTTTAATTTTTGTTTTAACTTCTTTAAACAATCATTTTTCTCAAATCTGTTTTTTCCTAAAACCATTAAATTTCTGTAAATTTGGGCGAATCAATAAGCCCATGACTTGTTATTTATGACTAAAAAAACGATAGAGGCACACGACAGTGTACTGGACTTGGTTGGTAATACCCCACTTATCAGGCTAAATGAAACTGTAAAAGGGTTTCAAGGCAGCTATTACGCGAAAGCTGAGTTTACCAATCCAGGCCACTCTAACAAGGATCGCATTGCACTGCATATCATTGCAGAAGCAGAGCATAAAGGCATTCTCAAGCCTGGAAATACTGTTATTGAGACGACGTCAGGGAACACCGGTTTTAGTATTGCTATGGCCAGTATAATTAAGGGATACCAATGTGTTTTGGCGGTTTCCTCGAAATCTTCTCCCGATAAAATTGACATGCTTCGTGCTATGGGAGCTACTGTCTATGTATGCCCTGGCCATGTAAGAGCTAATGATACGCGTTCTTATTACCAAGTCGCTAAGCGATTGCACAACGAGATAAAGGGTTCTGTTTATATCAATCAATATTTTAATGAACTCAATACGGATGCACATTTCCGCACAACTGGCCCTGAAATATGGAAACAAACCTCAGGTCAGTTAACTCATTTGGTCGCAGCAAGTGGGACAGGAGGTACGATTTCAGGTATTGGACGATATTTAAAGTCCAAAAATGAGAAGGTCAAAATCATTGGAGTTGATGCCTATGGATCGGTTTTGAAGAAGTTTCATGAAACATCTGAGTTTGATGAAAATGAAATCTATCCTTACCGAATTGAAGGTCTGGGTAAAAATCTGATCCCTTCAACGACCCTTTTCGAATATATTGATCATTTTGAAAAGGTGACCGATGAGGAAAGTGCTCATTCTGCTAGAGAAATTACCAAGAAAGAAGGTCTTTTTGTTGGATACACTTCAGGCGCGGCACTTCAAGCTATTCGGCAGTTAAATCAACAAAACCAATTTTTTGATAAAGACAGTGTAGTTGTTGTAATCTTTTGCGATCATGGATCTCGCTATATGAGTAAGATCTACAGTGATCAATGGATGAAAGAACAAGGGTTTTTCGATGCAAACCACTTGCAAGATGAAAAGGCAATTGAATATATCAAATAGTTTAACCACAATTTGAAGAAAAAACAAAAAACAATGAGCAACGATATTTTTGATAGAATGCGTACAGACAGAGGCCCCCTTGGGAAGTGGGCTTCACTCGCAGAGGGTTATTTTGCATTCCCTAAACTAGAAGGGCCTATTGGAAATCGCATGTATTTTCAAGGCAAGGAAGTCATTACCTGGAGTGTTAACGATTATCTCGGATTGGCTAACCATCCTGAGGTCAGGAAAGTTGATGCTGATGCAGCAGAAGATTATGGTTCTGCATACCCCATGGGTGCACGCCTGATGTCTGGACATACCAGTGCACACGAGCAATTGCAAGAAGAATTAGCCGCTTTTGTAAATAAAGAAGCTGCATATCTTCTTAACTTTGGATATCAGGGGATACTTTCAACAATCGATTCCCTAGTATCCAAAAATGATGTCATTGTTTATGATGTCGATGCGCATGCGTGTATAGTCGATGGAGTGAGACTTCATTTGGGAAAACGATTTACCTTTCAGCACAACAACATTGAAAGCTTAGAGAAAAACTTGATTCGTGCGACCAAAGTTGTTGCGGAAACTGGCGGTGGTATTCTTGTCATTTCTGAGGGGGTTTTTGGAATGCGTGGAGAGCAAGGTCGTTTGCGTGAAATTGTTGCCCTAAAAGAAAAATTCAATTTCCGCTTGCTTGTCGATGACGCACATGGTTTTGGTACGCTTGGAGCTACTGGTGCTGGCGCAGGGGAGGAGCAAGGCATTCAAGATGATATCGATGTCTATTTTGCCACATTTGCTAAGTCAATGGCAAGTACAGGCGCATTTATCGCAGCAGATAAAGACATTATTGATTACCTCAAATACAATATGCGTTCACAAATGTTTGCAAAATCACTGCAAATGGTGCTTGTCAAAGGGGCGTTAAAGAGATTAGATATGTTGCGTTCTATGCCTGAACTCAAAGCAAACCTTTGGAAAAATGTACACGCACTACAAACGGGTCTTCGTGAGCGTGGTTTTGATTTGGGATCTACCCAAAGTTGCGTTACCCCAGTTTACCTCAAAGGGAGTGTGCCTGAAGCCATGGTTTTGGTCAAAGATCTGAGAGAAAACTTTGGAATTTTCTGCTCAATCGTTGTTTATCCAGTAATTCCTAAGGGATTGATTTTGCTACGATTGATACCGACTGCTTCACACACGATGGAAGATATCGATGAAACACTCGAAGCATTTTCAACTATACGAGAGCGACTTAATGATGGATTATACAAGCGCTTATCCTCAAAATTCACTGAGCAAGTGAGCGTATAGACCTAGTTGATGTCAATCATTACGACAGTTTCCCCTTCATCATTGATATAGCCGCGTGGCATAGCTACGGTATTACAGTGGATGACAACACCACCTTGGCTATCAAGCCCAATGACACCTCCGTCACCACCCTGACTTTTCAGTTTTTTCATCAAGGTGTTATATCCCGCTTCGTCAAGAGTTGCATCACCATATTTGACTTGTGCCGCAATGTCGTAGGTGGCTACATTGCGAATAAAATACTCCCCATGACCAGTTGCAGACAAGCCCCCAATTCCGTTTTCTGCGTAAGTTCCTGCTCCGATTACTGGAACATCACCTACACGCCCAAAACGCTTATTATTCATTCCACCAGTGGAAGTTCCAGCAGCTATATTACCATTGTGGTCAATCGCTACAGCACCAACAGTACCAAACTTCGATTTAACTTCACTCAATCCCTGAAGATGTTCTTGATATCGATATTCATTGTAGAAATAACTTTGCGGTACGGTATCCATACCATGGGTAATTGCAAATTCCTCGGCTCCTTTCCCAATCAGGAATACATGGGGAGAATGCTCCATGACAGCAATCGCAGCATCGATCGGATTTTTGATATTTGTGAGCCCAGCGACTGCGCCTGCTTGCCCGTTCAGTCCGTTCATGATCGAAGCGTCCAATTCGTTGGTTCCTGAAGAAGTAAATACAGACCCTTTTCCTGCGTTAAAGTAGGGGGAGTCTTCCAAGGTATTGATTGCAATCCGCACTGCTTCTACGCTCGTGCCTCCACTCGCCAAATGCTGTTGGCTTTTTTGGAGTGATTTTTTGATTGCATCTCGAACCCCCTTTTCTTCGCCAGGGATCATCAAATCGGTGGAAACATAACCAGCGCCGCCATGTACAATAACCATTGCCTTTGGCTGGGGTTTGGGGTTTTTACAAGAAATAACTGTAATAACAAGTAAAATAATAAGAGTAGGTTTAACCATCAAATTTGTTTTTAATTCCTCTAATTTATAATTAAATTTTTAAAGGATATTGGAAAGTGAGTAGATCAATGTTTTTAACCAACCAAAATCAAAATGGTACACACCGATTTGTATTCCCTGTTCAAAATCGATTTAATTCATTTTAATTTCCTAATTTTGCTCAAATAATACTGGATGAGTAATCGACTTCTCCTCGATACAAAAGAAATTCAAATCATCCTCAATCGCCTAGCTTGTCAGCTACGCGAAACCCACCAAGATTTTTCCAATTCTGTCCTTATCGGAGTTCAACCTCGAGGTACGATTTTGGCAAAACGTCTCCTTTCGATTTTAGAGCAAGAAGATCATCTGCATAACATTGCAAATGGCTTTCTCGACATCACTTTTTACAGAGATGACTTTAGACGAACAGAAAAGGTTTTGTCTGCAAACAAAAACTTGATGGATGTTTCCGTTGAAAACAAAAAAGTAGTCCTCATCGATGATGTGTTATACACAGGTCGCAGCGTTCGGGCTGCCCTGACCGCCATCGATTCATACGGTCGCCCTGCAGAGATTGAGTTGCTCACGCTGATCGACCGTCGGTTTTCCAGGCATTTACCAATTCAACCTGACTATTTGGGTCGACAAGTAGATGCGATTGCTAACGAAAAAGTGTTGGTGCATTGGGAAGAAAATCATGGAGAGGACGCTGTCTATATCATAAATAAATCAAATGAGTAAACTGAGCGTTTCACATTTATTGGGGATCAAATATCTAACCACTTCCGATATTGAGCTCATTTTTGAAACGGCCTCCCACTTTAAAGAAGTCATCAATCGTCCGATTAAAAAAGTACCATCACTTCGTGACGTTACGATCGCCAATTTGTTTTTTGAAAATAGCACACGAACAAAATTATCCTTTGAGCTAGCCCAAAAACGACTCTCAGCCGATGTTATTAATTTCTCTGCTTCAAACTCATCCGTCAAAAAAGGGGAGTCTCTCATTGACACGGTCAACAATATTCTATCCATGAAGGTCGATATGGTTGTGATGCGTCACCCAAACCCTGGTGCGGCTATGTTTTTGTCCAAACACGTACATGCTAGTATTGTCAATGCTGGTGACGGCGCACACGAACACCCAACACAAGCTCTTTTAGACTGTTTTTCCATTCGGGAAAAGCTGGGAGATATAGCTGGGAAAAAGGTGGTTATCGTCGGAGATATTCTACATTCTCGAGTTGCATTATCAAATATTTTTGCACTGAAAAAACTGGGTGCTGAGGTGATGGTCTGTGGCCCACTCACACTGATTCCAAAGTATATAGAATCCTTGGAAGTAACTGTCGAAACCAACCTCCAAAAGGCATTACAATGGGCCGATGTTGCCAACGTACTACGTGTGCAATTTGAACGTATGAGAACTAGTTTTTTTCCTTCAAACCGCGAGTATGCCATGCAGTACGGCATTACCAAACAGGTTGTGGAACAGCTCGATAATGATCTCATAATCATGCACCCAGGTCCGATCAATCGGGGGGTTGAAATCTCCTCTGACGTAGCGGATTCTGAACATGCAATTATTCTCGATCAAGTTGAAAATGGAGTTTCAGTTCGCATGGCAATTCTTTATCTTTTAGCAAGTAAAATTGAAAAATGAGATTTGACATCAACGATAAGACCGCCATTATTACCTATGAAGGTTCAGATACAATTGGACGTCCATCCCGTGATGAGATTAAGCGCAATTACAAATCTTTTTCTTCCTTGAATATCGTCGTGGATTTAAGCCCGATGAAATCTGTTTTGTCCAGACACATTAAAGATTTTGTCGAACTGGCAAGTTACCATAAGGAGCTGAGCGACAAGTCCTTTGTCATTGTGACTGGACCGATAGCACTCAAGCTTTTACCAGATGGTCTGAACGTTGTTCCGACCTTACATGAAGCCCTTGATACGATTGAAATCGAGGAGATTGAACGTGATTTAGGGATTTGATGAAGCTCACAATCCTTGGGTGTCACTCTGCTACCCTACATGCCAATAAAGCACCGACTGCACAATTGTTGTTAACCAAAAAGCATCACTTTCTGATTGATTGCGGCGAAGGAACTCAAGTATTATTGCGCAAGGCAAAGGTCAAATTCGCACACATCAAACATATTTTTATTTCCCACCTTCATGGGGATCACTTTTATGGACTGCCTGGATTGATATCCACCTTTCGACTTTTGGGTCGGGAAGCCTCCTTGCACATCTATGGGCCAGTCGGAATCCAAAAAGCGGTAACACTACTTCTCAAGTTGGCCGATTCATGGACAAATTACCCTTTACATTTTCATGAACTGAGCGAAAAAGAACCCGTTTGTTTGTTTTCCGAGGACGAAATGGAAGTCCATACCATTCCATTGAAACATCGCGTATATACCAATGGTTTTTTGTTTCGAGAAACATCAACAGAACGCAAAATCAATCCTGAGGCAGTGGAAAAACTTCGAATCGACCAAAGTCAAATGAGAAATCTAAAACATGGTAAAGATGTGGTCAATGCAGATGGAGAAACCATTTCGAATGAGCAATTGACGCACGACCCAAACCCTTCAAAAGCATATGCGTTTTGTAGCGATACGGCATATCATCCTGAAATGACTCAACAAATACAAGGTATCGATGTCTTGTACCACGAAGCAACTTTTTTGGATGATAATCAGGAGTTGGCCAAAAAGACCAATCATTCTACTGCCAAACAAGCTGCACAAATTGCTAAGGATGCCAATGTCAATCGTTTGATATTGGGGCATTATTCGTCGCGCTATAAGGATTTGACATTATTTCAATCCGAAGCAGCTGAAATTTTCCCCAATGTCGAGCTAGCATACGATGGCTATACGCTAGAGTTTTAATGATTTTGTAATTTCACAGCAAAATTCAAACGATGGATCTCTCTGATTTTCGAAAACAATACACCAAAGAGCAGTTGCTGGAGTCAGAAACTCCATCCAACCCATTCGATTTGTTTGGACACTGGTTTGATGAGGTTGAATTCCATGGAAAGGAACAAGAGACCAATGCCATGACATTGAGTACGCATCTGGTTGAAGGTGGGATTGCGTCTCGTGTTGTGCTTTTAAAGGAGGTACGTGATAACGGCTTTGTGTTTTATACCAATTACAACAGCACCAAAGGGCAATCGATCGCACACGATGATCGGGTGTGCTTGTCATTTTTTTGGCAGAGTATGGAACGTCAGGTAATCATTCAAGGAGTCGCCGCCAAGCTATCCGCCAAAGACTCTGATCAATATTTTAACTCTAGACCACGTGGTAGTCAATTGGGCGCTCATGTCTCTCATCAAAGCACAAAAATTCAAGATCGAGCTGCTCTTGAAAGCAAGTTAGAAGCCCTAGAAACCCAATATCAAGGTCGTCCGATTCCCAGACCAACACACTGGGGTGGTTATGTTGTGACGCCTTCTTCCGTAGAGTTTTGGCAAGGACGTGCAAACCGACTTCACGACCGTTTGGTGTATCGTCGGGAAACTTCTTCTTGGACAATCACACGCCTTTCCCCATGAAAACTTGGGTCATGGTTCGTCATGCCAAATCGTCTTGGGAGTTTGACCTGCCAGACCGTGAACGTCCGCTTGCCGATCGAGGGGTACATGATGCGATTTTGGTCGGTCAAGAATTCAACAAACACAATCTGAATATCGATCTAGTCTTTAGTAGTCCCGCAAAACGCGCTTTTGACACCGCTTTGCTTATGGTTTCTGAACTGGGGCTATCGACAGAAAATATTCAAATCGAAGATAAGCTTTATGATTTTATGGGGGAACAAGCCTTGGGTTTTGTTCGTTCTCTTCCCGATGACCTCCATACCATAATGACTTTTGGCCATAACAACGCCTGCAATCATATTGCACAATCCTTGGGAAATTACACGAACGCTAATATCCTGACATCAACAGCTATGATTTTTCATTTTGACGTATCTTTATGGTCGGATATCCAGCAGTGTGACTGCACTTCTATTCTTCCAAAAACACTACGTTAAATGTCACAAAATCGTTTCGTCAATCGGGAAATTAGCTGGTTGGATTTTAATGCGCGTGTATTGCAAGAGGCGCAAGATGAGAATATTCCACTGATTGAGCGTTTGCGCTTTATTGGCATTTTTTCGAATAATTTGGATGAGTTTTACAAGGTGCGTTATGCAACGGTCAAGCGAATTTCTCGGCTAGAGGAAGCCAAAAACAGGGTGTTTGGAGACCAACCTGCGGAAGTTATTCTGAAAGAGATTACAAACAAAACCATTGCTTTGCAAAAAGAAAGTTTAGATATCCTAAATGCCTTGCACGCTGCCCTAGAACAAGAGAACATTTTTATCGTTAGAGAAGAGGAGATCAATGAGGAGCAGCGTACATTTATCAACACCTATTTTTCGCAAGAAGTCGAACCTTCACTGGTCACTTTGATGTTGAACAATATTGAATCGATTTCAAGAATTAAGGATGTCAATGCGTTTTTAGCGATTCGCATGGAACTAGACGCTGAAAAACACCCATTTCTCGATCCCACACAATTTGCCTTGATTGAAATACCGTCGTCGCTGAAGCGATTTGTTGTTTTGCCTTCTGCAAAGGGGAAAACCCATGTGATGATGCTTGACGATCTAATTCGAACGCAGTTGTCAACGATTTTTGATGTGTTTCAAAGTAAAGCAATTGAAGCGCACATGGTTAAATTTAGTCGTGATGCGGAGCTTGATATTGAAGACGATTTATCGAAAAGCTATGTCGAAAAAGTTGCAGAAAGCGTCAAAGATCGTTTGTATGGCGATGCTGTACGTTTTGTGTATGACCAAGACATTGCAGAGGATACGCTAACGTTATTGTTAAATCGGCTTGAAATCGATAGTCACGACAGTGTCATTGCTGGTGGGCGATACCATAATCGTAGAGATTATATTAAATTTCCAGATTTGGGTAGGTCGGATTTAAAATACAAACCACAAGACCCACTGCCAATTGTTGATTTTTACTTGCACAAAAGTATATTTTCCCAAATCGCTACCAAAGATCGATTGATGTTTACGCCTTATCATTCGTTTGCCTATTTGGTAAAATTCCTTCGTGAGGCAGCTATTGATCCCAATGTAAAAAGTATTTCCATTACCATTTATCGTCTTTCCAAACTCTCAAATGTAGCGAGTGCTTTGATTCAAGCCGCTCGAAATGGCAAGCGAGTAACCGTTCAGATAGAGTTGCAAGCCCGTTTTGATGAAGAAGCCAATATTAGCTATGCCGAAGAAATGAAAAAAGAAGGGATCAGACTCATTTTTGGACTTCCAGGGCTTAAAGTACACTCTAAAATCTGTGTTGTTCATCGAATTGAGGGCGATAAGCTTAAACGCTATGGGTTTATCAGCACTGGGAATTTTAATGAGTCTACGGCTAAAATTTACACGGATTACACTTTATTTACCTCCAATCAATCGATCTTAAAAGAAGTTGATAAAGTGTTTCGGTTTTTGGAAGCGAGCTACCACATCAACAAGTACAAACACCTTGTTGTGTCCCCACAATCAACAGCTTCCTTTTTCACTTTTTTGATTGATCAGGAAATCAAATATGTTCAACAAGGAAAAAAAGGACTTATTAAACTTAAAATGAATAGCCTAACAAACTACAACATCATCGAAACGCTCTACGATGCGAGTCGGGCAGGGGTGCATATCCAGCTTATTGTACGTGGGGTTTGCTGTTTGATACCTGGAATAAAAGGGATGAGCGAAAATATCGAGGTGATTAGTGTGGTGGATAAGTTTTTAGAACATACCCGATTGATGATTTTTGAAAACGATGGCGATCCCTTAGTGTATATATCTTCGGCAGATTGGATGACACGTAATCTCGATAACCGAGTAGAGGTGTCTTGTCCGATCTACGATGCTGACATTAAACAAGATCTTTTAGAAACCTTTGCAATTACTTGGGCTGACAATGTCAAAGCACGCTTATTGAACGGTAACGAACCAAACATACACAAGAAGTCAAGCACAGAACAGCGCAGAACTCAAATCGATTTGTATAACCACTACAAAAACAAGCTCAATCTTGAAGGTTAAAAAATATGCGGCGATTGATGTTGGTTCCAATGCCATTCGGTTGTTGATCATGAACATCATTGAACGCAAAGGGGAGGAACCCTTATTCACCAAAAATGCGATCATACGTGCGCCTATTCGTTTGGGTTCGGATTCATTTGTGGTTGGTGAGATTTCATCGAGGAATAAAAAGCGAATGATTTACTCCATTAAGGCATTTAAACTATTGATGAAAATACATAATGTCGATCGCTATTTGGCTTATGCGACTTCGGCTTTACGAGAAGCGAATAACGGCTTACAAGTCACTGCGGAAATTCGTAAAAAAACGGGAATTAAAATCGAAATTATCGATGGACACCGTGAAGCTGAAATCATTGCGTCTACTGACCTTTATAAAATTGTAAAACCAGATCATAACTATCTATATGTCGATGTTGGAGGTGGGAGTACCGAGCTGACCGTGTATAGCCAAGGTCAAATTGTGGTGTCTAAATCCTTTAAGATCGGAACGGTACGCCTGCTTAAGAAGATGGTGGACAAAACAGTCTGGGATTCCTATAAGCATTGGATTATTAAACACACTTCTGGTTATGAACAAATGTCGGTGTTGGGTTCTGGCGGAACGATTAACTCTCTGTTTAAACTTTCGGGAAATAGCATTGGAGAGCCTTTGTCCTATGATTTTATCAAAGAAAAGTACAAAACCTTTCAGTCGATGAGCCCCAAGCAAATGATGATAAATTATAGTTTTAATGCTGACCGTGCTGATGTGATCGAGCAGGCCACCCACTTATACCTTATGGGGATGAAATACTCCAACTCATCGCAGATTCATGTCCCCAAAGTCGGGCTCGCCGATGGGATGGTAAAACTTCTCTATAAGGAAAAGGGGTAGTTTTTGATTTTTATATATCTTAGTTACATAATTAAATCCAAATCCGTTTCTTTTATCCATGAAAGACCTACGACGATTACCTGACTTTTATAGAAAACAAGCTAAAAATGATATAAGTAGCGGAATAGAGGCAGCCGATTTACTTAGTAAAAACGGATTTGCACTTTTTGGTTGGGATTTAGAATGGATGCATGACTCACACACTGCAGAACCAATCGGTACAGCAGAAGATATTTTTAAAGAAATAGAAGAAAGATTGAGTGATGATAGAGTATTTACAAATTCACATATTGTTCTATTATGTCATGATCAGATGTTTCAACATACTTATGAAGAATCAGAATTAAAAAAACTTATTTATTAAATAGTAAAAGTGACTACAAACTTTTTTATTTGAAGGATTATCCATGAATCCTCTCTTTTTTACCAAAGCTTTTGATCAGTTCTCCCTCAAAGTCGAGGAGGGATTTCCATTTTTGATCGGTTTGTTCGTGTCCGCCATAGTTGCGGGCAAACTGTAAAAACATAGTTTAGTGATTCGCTTCGCTGATCATTAAGGTTTTAAAAAAACCCGCGAGTTTTTGTCTTTTAACTCTTCTGAAAGCAATCGAAACCGTTAACAGCTTCTCGCTTCAGTCAAAGCGGCATAGAGCAACTTATGCACCATATGATCCTCACGGCTACCGCCCTTGCGGAAAAACTTCATCAATTGGTTCACATATTCGTCCTTTCGCTTTCTACCTAGCACAAACCCACGTTCTATGATAAGATCATGCACCATTTTAAAGTGGCTCATCTCTTCATTGACAAGGTCGACCATTGCAGACACAAGTTCGGTTTTTTCTGAAAAACCAATGATAAAGGAAATGGCTGTACTGGCTGCTTTTTGTTCACAATAGGCGTGATCGACCAATATCTCTTCAATATTTTTCTCCACGACATTCACCCAGCGTGGATCGGTAGGGAGTTGAAGTCCTAACATAATGATTAATTTAAATCCAGATCAAATTCTTTTCGAATGTCATCGACCAAAGGATTGATTTTGACCAGTTGCTCGTATTTGTCTTTCGGAGTATAGACATAGTTTTTCTGCTCTTCTTGGCTGACATGAATCACAAATTGAAGCAAATCATTCTGTAAAGTGTCGCTAAGTGCACTCAAGACTTTTTCCTTTTCACTTTCCAGTTCCAGTTTGTTGGTTTTATTGGGAAAATTGAGATGAATCTCTACTTTGTTTTTCAATCGTGGACTATCGAGATTGAGTAGGGCAGCGAGATTGTACTCTCCACCGGCTTCCAACTGGGAAGACAAGGCCTTCCAAGCTGTTTCCAGACTTTCTTGCCCAACGGTTTCCTCGCGTGTACTTTTTCTATTTGTGGGCTGATTTGCCTTGATGCTTTTTTGATAGGCAATACTCGAGAGAGACAACCCAGAAACCCCTTTGGATTGAAGGTTAAGTGCTATGGGCTTCTGAACTAATTCATCTGGTTCTTTGGTTGGTTCCAATGTGGGTTTTTCAACAGTAGGGGGCTGATCAATCTCTACAGGAGTCTCCTCAATGGGTTTAGCGACTATTGGCTCGGCAATTGGTTTGGGTTCCTCTTTTGCGACTGGCTTTTGGGTTGGTTGTGGTGCTTTGTCGGTCTTTAGGGCTGGTTTGATGTAGGGTTTATCTTTTTTTTTTTCGTCCTCGACAGAGGCAATTTGCATCAAGCAGAGTTCAATATGTAAACGCTGGTTTTTAGATGCTTTGTACTGGAAATCACATTCATTAGTCAGGGCAATTGCTTTTTCCAGAAAGGATAGGTCAGTCATTTCGGACTGGGCGAGGTATTTTTTTTGCGTTGAAGAACCAACTTCGATTAAAGAGATGGTATCTGGGTGTTTACACATCCATAAATCTCGAAAATGACTGGCGAGCCCCAAGATAAATTGATGCCCGTCAAATCCTTTGGACAGGACTTGGTCAAACGACAAAATGACCCCTCTGATATCCCCTTCGATAAGTTGATTTGTGATCTGTAAATAGGTGTCAAAGTCGAGTATGCTCAGGTTGACAGAAACATGTTGTGCCGTGATGGCATCATTGGAAAAGCTAACAATACGATCAAAGATGGATAGTGCATCTCGCATGGCACCGTCTGCCTTTTGTGCAATGAGTTGAAGGGCTTCTTCTTCGGCTTGAATCCCCTCATTTTCGGCAATTTTTTGCAAATAGTTTTTTGC